>Ga0116227_10000728_pt1 | contig 67089 bp, 43 predicted proteins | sample S1TSphgellanicum_FD_89693 | JGI IMG/M metagenome (GOLD analysis project Ga0116227, IMG submission 89693) | Host-associated microbial communities from peat moss isolated from Minnesota, USA - S1T2_Fb - Sphagnum magellanicum MG | ecosystem: Host-associated > Plants > Peat moss > Unclassified...
GACAACGTTTAGGTTAGTGCTGCAGGAGCAGTACTACTCTAGTTCAGAGAGAGACGGACGTAGTCAATAAAAGACGGTGTTAGGCCTACCTCCACTCCAGGTCCCAGAAGGGACCAACTAGTTAGACTATAGCAACAAGCGATGAATAACAATGCAAAGCGCACTATCACTGCACGTTGGCCCCAATAGGATCATTCTCTATTTCAGTTTTGAATTGGGCCCGGGCCTTCGTGTAAATCGGCCCTAAGAAGCTTGACGTCTGCGAGGTTTGAAGCACTGTTCAGCTCGTAGGGTTAGGGTTCAAGACTTAGGGGTTCAGGTGTTCCTTTGGGAGGATTGTGCGTGCTTACAGAAGCCATTCGGTGAGCGGAGCTTTGAAAAACATGACGACTGCTGCGAGCTGCCACAACAGGCTCATTAGCCATGTTTTATTTGACATGGATGGCCTCCTTCTAGGTGTCTCTTCTTTTCTATCTTGTGTGATGCATGTGATTTCGTGAAGTTGCATTGGATCTGGAGCCATGTTAATTTGAAAATGTTATTGTGTGGTTACAGATACGGAGAAATTCTACACGGTAGTCCAGGAGCAAATTCTAGCAGATTATGGCAAGAAGTTTGATTGGACACTGAAGGCCAAGATGATGGGAAAGAAAGCATTGGAGGCTGGAAAAATACTTGTTCAACAGACAGGTCTTGACGGTATTCTTAGTCCGGAGGATTTCATTAAACGGCGAGAGACGATGCTCCACGACATGTTCCCTGACAGTGACCTAATGCCTGGTATTTTCAGTTCCCTGAGATTCTCCATCTGCCATGCGTTTGCAAATACTTCACTCTAGGGTCAGTTTCGTCATTAAAAAATCCTTAAAATAGTGAAATGAAAAAAATTAATTAATCATCTTGTCAATGTGGAAGTGGACCCTAGGCTACAGTATATCTCCATAGCTGATTGCTCCCACGCTCCATCAGCTATGGATCATGAGAGGGATGCCAAAATTGGTTAGTGACTGAAATTTTATGGAAATGTTATTGCTCTTGCATAGGAGTGGAACGTCTGATTCAGCATTTACATGCACATAATGTACCCATGGCTGTGGCAACCAGGTACATCCTTATGTTATGTTGCATATCACTGGTACAGTTCCTCAAGCATTTCATGATTATGTGTTTGGAACTAAAGTATAAATGTCTCCTCTGTAGTTCACAGCGCCAACATTTTGAGCTTAAGACAACAAAGCATGGTCCAATTTTTGCTCTGATGCATCATATTGTTGTTGGGGATGACCCTGCTGTTGTTCATGGAAAGCCTTCACCAGATATTTTCCTTGTTGCAGCTCAGCGATTTGAGGTGAGTGTGTTGCCTGCCACTTGAGTTTTTGGATCTGAAATCTGACTCCTGTAATCCTCAAAGTAACTGAGTAATTGAAAATCTGATTTCCCTCTACACTATGCATGCACCCTATGGACTCTCTTTGGACCATGTGATGCCATTTGATTGCTGCTTAGGTTGACCTCATGCAGTTTTGAGTAGCCTGTCATCTTGATTGCAGGACCCAGATTTGAAGTTGGCGAATGTTCTGGTCTTTGAGGATGCTCCATCAGGAGTGGCAGCTGCCCGCACAGCTGGCATGTAAGCTTTGTCTGGCAGGTTCTTTTACAAGCTGATGTCTGCTTCATGGTAATGCTTATCCCACTGACATGTGCTCTTGCTCTGACTGAAATGCAGGCAAGTTGTGATGGTACCTGATCCAAATTTGGATCCAAGCCTCTGCCAAGAGGCAGATGAGGTTTTGTCATCTTTGCTGGAATTTGATCCATGCTCTTGGGGCCTACCTCCATTTGCTCCAATTTCTTCATCGTCTTAGACTCATCTTGAGAAGAAATTTCTTCTAACAAGGCATTGTTCAATTCACAGATAGTGATTGAATTGTATTGAGTCTACTGTGCCAAGCAGTAGAAAGCTCTAGTTTAATAGCATTCAAACAAACAAGAACTGACTGTTGCTTTGTCGAAAGCATTTATCGTGGGATCTGGCACCTCTACATTTTATACACATACAAAAGATGTCACAGGGCAGCAAATAGTTGGCTGTTCTTAGCTTACTCTGTCATGGAGTCTGGCGCAGGTAGACCTTATTGTTCAACTCCTGCCAACTGTAACTATTGTGGAGAAGGTTACTGTAAAGTTGGGAAATGATAATAGGTAGCCAGACCTGTGTGCGTAGGAACTCTGGCAGTTGGTGGCCATCTTCTGTTGCTTTCCTAAATGTATTAGAATGTCACTATTTGAATGGTGAAGACAAAGCTACACAATTGATTTCAGAAGTTGCAGAAAGGTGGTGCAGTCCATCTTCTAAACTACCTCAGAACCACAGTCAAGAATGTCTGTAGGTTGTTGTCGATAGACAAGTCTGCAGCCATAAGGAGGGAACAGAGGATGCCCGTTGGTGCCAGACACCTACTGTTTTGGTGCACCGACATTTCCTCAAGTTTGTTGCGCAAATCATGCATCCAGTGTAATCAGGTCAATTCTAGTCTGTTTCCAAAGCAAATCCTGTGAATGAATGCTGATGTGATCTACACAGTTTAGGGTTTAGGGTTCTTTGTCATAGTACTCTCAGCTGTCTGTCTGGCCCCTTTGTATTCTATCATTACCACATGTTATGTGTCAGGAACACTCTATCTGGATAAGTTTGATTAGTTTTCATCCTGCAAAAGCTGAGAGAGAAGATAGCTGGTATCCTGCATGCAACATGGCTGCAGAGATGACAAATTTTGTGTAATTTGCATGTAGATGGCAGCAGCATCTATACTGTGCTAATGTTAATTGTTACTTTGAGTCAAAAGCATGGGGAGTTCTTGCGTGCATTTCTCATCTCAGTGATGAACTCATCTTTAGAAGTTGAATAGTGTCCAACTAATTGGTTGCTAAGAATCTATCTGAAGATTGGGTCATGGATGCAAGAGTTTTGAGTCACTTAAGGATCAGTGTGTTGACGTGAAGCTAGTCTTTGATGTCAGCACTTTACACTTGAGACACTAGCAGCAATAGGTCAGGGTCCTCCCAAAATGTGTTCCTTTAGGCACATACAGGCTCATGAACTCAACAAATCCAAAGCTAGATCTAATTGCAAAGCTCTTAAAACTGGAAAAAACTGCACAGAATTGGCATTCAATCCAAGTGACGATGTTGTTTTGATAAGTGGGGTTGCCATGCTATTCATCATCCACTGACAGTCACCACAAATCCAGGTGATGACATTGCATGTGCACTTCTTGCTGAATACATTGTGTGTCCTCTATGCCCCCACATTTGGCAAACATGTCAATAACGCTATTGCCCACAAGAGCCGTTTGTGTTGTGTGCGGGAGACCCAGTCAATGAGAAGAAGCCAGTTATGTGGTGCAGGCATTGACATCACCATTCAATGCACAAAAATGGCCAGCATTGAGTACGTATATGCTTATCTTTGTTCCATCTTGATTATGACGTGGCATGCAATTGAGGTGCCACATAAGCAAAATTGAAACACCACTGTCCTTTCACTGCCATGTCAAGGCCACATCATCTACAAAAATGTTAGATTTGAATTCAGAGTGGCAGAGACCCTAATTTACCCTAAAGTCTAAACGTGGGATATTTGTAATATTTAGAGATAATAGAGAAATTCGCGAAGTCACCCTGTCTTCACCCTGTCTTTGGGCCTCCTTCCAACCCCTAACCCCTCTTTTCGTGGTATACGTAAAGTAAGGAAATTTTATTAAATCTCAGTATGAAATGCTGAAGCTCAGCATCTAATTCACAAGGTTCAAGAGGAATTATAGTACCCCTACAGGTAGGAGCAGTGAAAATCTATGTAGCAGCAGTGGAGGCGCTCAGGAAAAAAGAAAGACAGAGTGAAACTCAGGAAACCATCTTTCCTGAGTTTTCCCCAACCCCTCTTTTGAATGCTAATGTATTTTTTTTGCAGGTTTTTAAAAATCTAACACCGTGTATGACCAAACTCGGGGTATTGGTACTGTCTTTTCATGACTTTACGGATATCGCTAATATAAATGGATTTTGGGATTTTCAGCATTGTACCAATGGGGTGCTGGTTCATGCAAGTCATAAGGGAGACAAACAGATTTGAAAATAGAAATTCATTCAACCAATGAGAAGGCTCAGCATGCACCCACGGGTGTTTAGTTTTTCTCTTTTGAGTTTTGGGGGACTAGGGGGATGATATTTTGTCTTTTTCTCTGTTCCTAATGTGTTCCCATCACTTCCCAAGTTGCTATTCAGAGAGCGGGCACCCAGTTTGAGTGCGGCTTTTCACTCCAGTGCACACACCCTAGAAGATGGTGAGGGTACGTATTGTTGCTTCTATTTAATCAGTTCATTTGTGGGCTACTTCTTCTTTGTTTATTTAATTTATTTTGTGGTTTTGCTCAAGGAGCTACATTTGCTTGGCCCCTCACCAAATTTTCTGGGACATTGCCAGTTCCCAATGGAAGCACCCTTTTGACCCCACCTTTTACCATGTATATACATGAAAGTTGGATTATGGCCAAAGCATATGGGAAAAAAATTGAAGTGCTAATTGGGAACGACTTGGGGAACAATTTGGGAACCTGATGGGATCCCCTTTGGAACTTGGTGGGAACACAGTGAAAACACATTGGGAAATCAAAAGAAACAAAAGCCCTCCTCCTCCCCCCACCCAAAAGGGGCCCGTATGCATGCTGGGCCTTCTCATTGGCTGCCTGAAATTTTTATTTTCAGAACTCTTCATCTCCATTTCAGCCTAGGCTAATACTCCTTCATAAGAGGATAGGTACCTCCTATTCGTGCTTCTATTATGTAGTAGGGGTGTACCCACAGTTTTTTTCTAGTTTTTCTTTTGCCGGAAGCAGCCACATTGACTGGCTCATCACCCATGTTTCTGGAACATTGGCCACTCCCCAACATAGAATCCTATACAGAAAAACAGGGGCAGCTTCAAAATATGTATATTGAATAATTAATTAAATTTATTGAAAAATAAAATATTTTCAAAATAGTCTTAAAGATTCTCTAATTTCTCAAAGCTAAGGATGAACACCCTGAAGTGGTCACCATTATTTTTATTCTAACCACACTAAAACCTACCTAGGTTATTATCACATAGATTAAAGGAGCTAGCTACCTAGGGTATTGGGCTAGTAGGGTTAGGACTTACCTAGAGACTACTTATGGTTTACCTATGAAGTTACAAAGGGGAATACATAGGGAATTATCTTGGGCATCCTTAGGGACTACTTAGGACTTACCTAGGAGCTATCCAAGATGAAAGTTATCAAAAGTTTACATAGGGAGTTACATAGGGACTACTTTAAAACCTACTTAAGTTAAGGGATGCATATAAGCTATTATCTATAACCCCTACCTAGGGCTTATGTAGTCACACACCCTAACTTTTGGCCTTTAGCCTTCAACCTCTCTTGCATTGTGAATCAACCTTAGGTAACCTTAGGTAATCATTTAAATAATTCCTAGGTATCCCTTCAGTTAAAAAATCTCTAGCTAGCCTCATAAGTAGGCTCTATGTAAACCCTAAATAGCCCTTAGGTATTCCATAACCCAAATAAACCCCTAGGTGTTTCCTTAGATAATGTTTAGATAGCCCCAATGTAGGCCCTTAAATAAGACTTTCATATCCCATAACCTTAGTATATGTCCTTAGATATTTCCTTAAATAATCCCTTAATCTTTTATGCAGGCCCTACCTATTCCTTAGGTATCCCATAACTTAAGTCAACCCTTAGATACTTCCTAAAGTAATCCCTTAGACAACCTGCTAAATAAAGGAGGTGGTCTCTTTGTATTTTAGATTCTAGAATATTAGGTTTTGGTTGGCAAAATGGGAATTAAATAAACTATAGGCATGGTCTTGGGTGATTCCCACCTTTTGTGTGGTGCAAATGCCAAAGCATAACATTGTGATGACACCTACAAAACATCAATCAAATTGTTTTTTAAAAATGCACAAAGTACATGCAAGAAGATATCCCTTCTCTAAGTGTAAATAAATAGTATTTGATAAATTTGTAACAAAAAAACTTGGGCACATACATGAAAGCCCAAAATGTTAAATCAACACCCAATTAATTAACTTACAACCAACAACATTCGCCTTTATTAGGTAAGTAAAAAGAAATTTTGACTACCAATGTTATCAACCACAAGATAGTCTAATAAAAAACTACAAGTCTCTCAGGGTCAAATCATTTTGATCTCACTCTCATGAACACCACTAGCCATTTTAGGTTTTTTCAATGTGATTGACCAAATGACTTCCTTCAACATATAAATCTTAACCAGAACCCACATAAAAAACACAAAAGCACTCAGTCCCAACATCCCACACAACATCAACACTTGAATGAAAACTTAGATTGACACACAACTAACAATTTCCCAAGGGCACACGAATCTTGTAACACACATACATGCAGAACAAGATATGACTTATGAGTTTGACAAAGAAAGATGATGCCCATCAATAGCCCATTATAATGACACTATGAATCCCCAGAACAACACCCCTTCCAAAGTTCCCAATTCATGGGTACATTCTTACAAAACCACGATCCATGTTCAAAGACTTGACAAAACAAACAATGGTACATTGAAAATCCATTAAGCCGTTCTTGAGATCTTTCAATTCATCATCACACCCCAGTCATCAACTTTTAAACAAAAACAACATGAACAAGCTCTGCCTATTGAGACACAAGGTGCAATGGAAATGTCTTTGCTTCAAATAGTAAGAACCTACACTGCAAAAAACTAACACACAACCAATGCCTCCTCAACTACACCAAACATTATTTATCTACTTCACTGATTTCCCGAACTTTTCCATTGGCCTTCAAGCAACGCCTCCTTTTATTCATCAACTCCTTGTTCCTAAGTCCATCAAAGCATCCTCACAAAACCAATAGCAAGTAGGTGCTGTCAAAATTTAACGTAGAAAATGGCAAATAAACAATTAAGATAAATAAAAACATGAACATCTTCAACTTACCATCAACCACCCACTTACCCTATTATTTTTTTGCTTTCAACAATTGACAGCATGGCCTTATAATCATTAGGGTTTCATCCCATAAATCTTCATCACAAGTTATTACTTTGAATTAGGGTCACCCTTTCTTCATCTGTAAAATCTAGAGTATTAGTTTTCTAGTTGGCAAATGGGAGTTGAATAAATTACTTGCATATTATTGAGTGTTTCCTACCTTTTGCAATATGAGAGCATCAAAGGATGACATAGTGATGATGGTTGGCAATGAAGGTAAATATAAATCATCAATCAATTTTTTTTTAAATTCACAAAATACATCATACATGTAGGAAGATATCTTTTTTCTAGGTGTAAATAAATAGTATTTAGTAAGTCATTGCTTTGGACTTGGGGGGTGGGGAGGGTGTGGCAAAAGGGGTGTTTGTGTCTAGAATATTACTTCTTTGGTTGGCAATGGGAATTGAATAAGTTACACATATAGTATTGTATTGGGTGATTATGTGCAAATGTGAAAGCATGACATAGTCATGGCAAGCTTCAATCATTAGCCAATTTTTTTTTAAAATGAACTAAGTACATTTAGGAAGATATCCTTTTTCTAGTTGTACCAATCAAATCTTTTGTTTTGGTTAAGAAATGTTGCCATCCTTGTTTCATGTTTCCAAAATTCATTACATCTTTGATTTTATTTTATTTTGATTATCCTTTCCTCTTTTCAAGTACTTCAATTGTCTTAATTCATCAATTATTTCACATGCAACAATGATACCATGAAGTTTTAGTTGTCCAATTCTAGTTCAATAAACCATGCCCAATATTGAGTGTAGTTGCCAATTAACATTAATGGAACCTCAATCCAAAGAAATTGCTATTGATTGTTTTATAGTCTTGTCACTTTTGATTGACAAGTTTGGATGTTATTTATGTTGTTGAAGTCTATTCAACTCAATTCAATCAAATAAAGTTGTGGATCAACATGAAAGATGGGCAACATGAATGTCAACAAGTAAAATGCTTCAGGTGTGATCTTCATGCTAGAAGGGTGAAAAGGACATCATAAATTAAAGGCTCACTTTTGTTGCTCATCATTGTCAAAAGAGTTGCGACATAGTCCCACAACATTTTTAGCTTGAAGATCGAGTTTATGTTCAATTTCTAGTTTTGCTTTGTTGGGGTTGCTAGTTTGTTACTTTACATTGTATGGTTCATTCCAAAGGTGATGTCTCAACCCCCTAGACCACCCAATTGGCCCATTGTTGGGTTATTTTATTTGAGCAAACTTCCACATTGTTCGATGGAAAAGCTTCCGAAGAAGTATGGACCAATTTTTTACTTCAACTTGGGATACTTGGATCACATCATTATTTCAAATGTTGAAATGGCCATGGAGGTGTCGAAGATCCTTGATGCAGATTTTGCATCTAGACCTCATATGCTTGCTAGCAAATATGTAGGTTTTGATTGGTCTAACATTGTTTTTGCACCATATGGAGATCATTGGCACCTACTTTGCAAAATATCCATTATGAAACTTTTCACAAAAACAAGACTCAAAAGTTTTGAACCTAGACACCAAAATGAAATGGCATATATGGTGGAAAACATTGCCAAGCATAAGGAAGAAGGGAAACTTGTGGAAATAAGGCATATTTTCCCTAAGCTAACCATGAATAACATTTGTCAAATGTTTTTTGGCACACGTCATGAAAATTCAAATGGCATTTTAAAAATTAATTTAGATGATTTTTTGAATTGTGCTTCAGAAATGATACAAGTTTTGTTTAATTTGAATCTCAATGAATTCATACCAATTTTAAAGCCATTTGAACTACAAGGTCTTGAAAGACGCATGAAATGCATAGCAAATCAAGCTGAAAGTTACCTTTTAAACATCTTAAAGGAATATCGAAAGGGAAACAAATTGGTTGTTGATTCCATCATGACAAATCTTGTTGATATTTTGTTAAGTCTTGATGAAAAACTTGATGACAAATCCATGATGCGAATTTTGACGGTATGTGCTTACTATCATACTTTACTTGTTTTAGCAAAATGTGTGCAAGTTACATTGTTTATGTTCATTATTGTTGCATCTTTTTATTTTTCAACTCATGGAATTATTTTTTCAATTATAGGACATGATTACAAGAGGAATAGACACAACTACAACTGCCTTAAAATGGGCATTAAATGAACTCATCCACCATCTTGAAATTATGAGGAAGGCACAAGAAGAACTTCACAAAGTTGTGGGTAGGAATAGGTTAGTGCTTGAGTCAAACCTTCACAATTTACCTTACTTGCATGCCATTGTCAAAGAAAATTTTCATTTACACCTTCCACTTCCCATTTTGTTGCCTCATGTTAATAGTAAATATACTCAAATTTTGAACTACAAAATTCCTACAAACACAAATGTGATAGTGAATATATGGGCTATTGGTCATGATCTTAATGCATGGAAGAAGCCTTTAGAATTCAATCCTGATCAATTTTCTAGTTCCAATATCAATGTTAAAGAGTTGAACTACAACTTGTGACCATTTGGATTAGGTCGTCAACAATGCCCTAGTTTGGATCTTGGCCAAATCATGGTGCAACTTGGTCTTGCAAAAGTTCTCCATGCATTTGACTAGTCTTTGCAACCCAACATATCAAGCAAGAAGACATGAATATGATGGAGGCCTTTGGAGCAACATGTCCACTGGTTGAACCTTTAATTGCAATTGCAAAGCCTTGTTTGCCACCTCAAGTATATAAGCAATTCATCTTGATTAATAAGGGAGGCAGAACATGTGCAGCTAGTTGTTAAGTAATAGTATGCAAAGGTAGGTCATTTTACTACACACTAAAACCTTACCTAAAGTTGAAAGTGTAATAATAAAAGATGTTGAGTTAGGGTTGCATGAATAGTGATAATTTCACCAAAATGATTTAAAATAGGGTGATTTGACAATACTTATATCCTAAACCTTTTCCAAGAAGTGGACATTGTAAATTGTATTAATGGTATTTTTTTCCCCCACACAAAAGGTTTTCATGACAATCAAATGAATTTCCAATTCCACAAAAATTGACCCATGTGTCCTTTTATATAATGGTGAAAATGTTATTACCCTTTTGATCCATTTGATTTGGGGTTTTTGTGGCAACTTTCATGTTATTTGCTTATTCAACAATATTATTTGGTTAGTTAAGAATTCATTCTCCCCATGCACCTACTCACCTATTAGCCACCATGTGCCTTCCCTACTTGCTTCATATATGTACCAACATAGAAACCACTTACATTCCCTACCTACTTACATATGATCTACCCATTTAAATAGTTATTTAGGACATAGCATATGAAGGAGGTACATTACTACAAACGCATGTCTTGTGTGCACATACTATTGTGATGAAGCTAACTAATGTGATTAAATTACATGTCAAAAATGATTAAATTGACTTATTCTTGTTTGTTTTGTCCCCCCTTCAAAAATAAGTACGTCTGAAATGAGTATGATGACTTTTTTTTTGTCAAAAAAAACACTACCACTTACATGTGGTAGTTTGGATGCTTGCATGGCTTAAGTGCATGTTGATAATGACTAATACAAACCACTCTTACTAGGACTATGACTAGTGATGTGTCATGTTTGCTAGTTTTAAGTCATTGGTAATGTTATTTTTCCATGACATGTCCATTATATGATATAAATTTTATTCCAAAAAAATAAAAATTCAATTGCTAGACTTAATGGGACCAATAGTTATGTTTCTTTCTTTGCATGAAAAATTGTAGGTGCTTACAATAAAGCTCTATGGTGGGGTTTATATTTATGTCAATGCCTTAAACATTGAAGAATAATTGCTTGTATAATATGGCGAAATGAAGATTAATGTTTCTTACCCATGCCACATGATGAAAAGTTATGTCCTGCAATATTTTAATCATTTCATTTCCCTTAGAAGCTTTAGAAGCCTTAGAATGCAATGAGTATCATAACCAACTATGGCAAAATGAAATATTGTAAAACATTTTTGAATCTTAATTAGAATATACATGCAACAACCCAATATCCCACTAAATATTTACACATGAAATCCAATTCCCATCATACTAAAACTTCTTGATGACCACATAATTCCTATTCATCTAATATTAAATAATCATGTAGCAGAAATCAAACAATTGTTGCGGTCAACATTATATTGGTCTTATACAAGTGTCAAGTCTTTGGACATCAAGTCCTAAGGTGTAAGGGATCAATGTCTTTAAACTTGATCCTTGCTTTCTTGCATGACCAATTATTATATGTATGTTGTAAGGTTTCACATTAACACAAATACATCCATTTAGGTGACAAGAAATCAATGTGGCTCTATTTGTATTCCATAAGTTTTTTATTAGTTTTTAACATGTTGTGTTGGGCCTAGGCCACCTCGTCCTAGTTGGTGTTTAGTCTTGTTGGCCTTCTACCACTAAACTTGACTTAAGGGTGCCAACAACTTGTTAGGTCCATTTTATTATTGTGCTTAAAAAATTTTGTTTAACCCATTTCCAAGTAAAAAAACATGGAATGTTGTCTTTTCAAATTTGTGTCTTTTCAAATTATTTTTTTCCAATGCCATATTCACAAGAGATTTTCAATATCTTCTGGACACCAATATGCATACCATTCCTTTTCAATTGAATTTTAATCCAATTGTTGAATTGAATTGAATAAAATTGAAATTTGATTCAATTCAATTCAAATTAAATGAAATTTGAATTCTATTCAATGTATTTGAATCAAAATTAATAATTGAATTGAACTCCAATTCAATACAATTCAATTGAAATTGCATGCAATTTCATTCAATATTTCACTCGGATGGAACTTAATTTCCACACAATTAGTTAATTTTTTTCATCAATCAATCAATAGATTGTCACTAAAATTGTGCAATGATGCAAAGCCCAAATGTGTGTGTGTATATTCTTTTGTTGAAAAAATGACAAAATAAACATTGCATATGTGAGGTCATGATTCTTTGCATTGGTTCCCACTACCATTGGTTTTCACTAGTTTTGAATGAACATGTTGGAACTTGATTGTACTCAATTGTTAGCATTTGGTTGCGCCTTCAAAATTTTAACCTTAGCCAAATATGCCAATCACAAACTTGCCCCCTCCATGTATTTATGCTTTTACAACACTTTAACAATGTGTTTAAGATTAAGTGCTAGTGAAGTGTTAATCAATCATTGATAAGATGTTGTAATGACATTGTAATATAATGATCAATCATCACAATGTGGTACAAATCTTTGAACACATTGTTAAAGTATTGTAAAAGCACAAATACATGAAGGGGGCAAGTTTGTGAGAGTGTTACATGTTAATTTACAACAACCACATGAACTTAAAAAAAAGAAATCTTACAAAACACCTTGCATTAAAATATTGTAAATTAAATTGTAATCCACATTACACATATGATTATAGTATACATGCACAGTCATGATTCCTCTCATGGGTTCCCACTATACCAATGAACAAAGACATTCTCTTTCATAATGCATACACACTATAGTAAGCTCATCTTTTTTTTCAACTTCAAGTGCAAATTTGCCATTAAGAATGCACAAGTAGTTTGATTATGTCCCATATCATTTTTACACCACATCAACTTCACAAATGCATAATATGATCATGTTGCATTAGAAATCCTTGGTATATTTCATACAACACCACAACACCACAAGCCTGTAAGTGAATTGTAATTTCTCCTTGTTAATTAACCAGTTTTGTCCATTAACATGTAAAGTAATATCCTCATCATAATTCATTTTTTTGTTTTGTATTAAACACCAAAACATCAACCATGCAGTTCTACAAAAAATGTAGCATGCAAGGCACAAGATGACAAGCTCCATGAAGTTCAATGAGGGAGTATAATGTCGTGAACCTGTGGATTGGATCTTGAATTATTTTCAAATTTTTATTTTTCTGTTTCTATTTGGTTTTCTAATGGTGAAATCTTCCTGGTGCTGTCCTTGAAGAATCTTCATTTCTTTATTTTTCTTTTGAGTTTTATTGTTACTTTAGTTTTATTGCAAGCAAATGGATCAAAATTGCAAATCAAAATTGTTTTTCATGCCAAGTTATTATGTTTCCACCCAATTGTGACAATTGCTGTCACAGCATCTACAGGATAGGGGCGCAATAAAGGTCATATTCACCTAGTTGAAAGCATTCTACATACAAGCTCTTCACAATTGAAACACTTTGTTGCAGAGTTGGAAGGGTTACAATCCTGGTGAATGCGAATATTTGATGTCCTGCTTCCTTCAGCAAGGAACACTGACAAGCAAATTATTCTCTTCCGGGTCTCCTGGAATCTCTAAGAAACTGCAGGAAGATCTTTAAGAAGGATTTGTTTCATTTTCTACAACATGGGCATGTTTTGAACTGGAAGACTGTAGATTTCAATGTTTTCCAGGGATTGGCCAGTTGAAAATTTGAAGGAGTTTCAAGTGGGTGGATGGCTTTAAGCACCTCAAACTGGAGAATGGGCCAGAAGATTATGATTGGACTCAATCATGGTCACAAATACAGTAACTTTTATCATGTTGAAACTCAAAATTGTTTTGGTTTGGAATGGCTTCTGGCAAGGAAATTATTTTAGTATGTTTGAATGTATGCCTGTCTTCATGCTTCTTGTTTCTCAGGCATTTGGCTCAAGATCTGACAATGTTATTCATATCATTTTATTGTTCTCTATTCTCTCCAATTTTGTTGCAGAATCAAGGTCCCAGCCCACATCCAGGTTTTATTTGGTTCATGCTCCTTAGGGAATTATCAGGGTTTGTAGATGAACTATCTTCTTGCATGTAGCTTATTTTCGTGGGAGGATTGGGGAATCATCATGCATTGTATATTATTACTTGTGCTTTTAAGAATATGGACTCAGTTTTTGGGCTGAAAGTTCCAACCCATAGTTACTTACCTAAAGGGATATGGTCATATTTTTCCACTCCACATATAAACATCATCTAATTAGAGCACTACTGGATTCAATATCCTCAATGAGTTCAACACAAACACCTCAATAAAGAAATGTAGCCTCCAAATTCCATCACACAAAAAAAGCAACTAGCACTACTTAGTCCCAACAGCACCATGATAATACCTGCACACAACATGCCTTCTCTACCCTCTTCTCACACACCAGGTCTCCTAATTTGAAAATCACAGCAAACCTGCACTCTCATATCAAAACTCCAGCATACTTATCCGTACCAGGTAGCCAGCCACTACCTAAATAGGTGGCAGCTACAAAGAGCTGCCTTCCTCGAATTGCCCTATATCCTATTTCCTTGACACTATTTTCTATCACTCTCTATCCTCATCCTCACTTCCGCTGTACAATTGTGGCAACGCCTTGTACATAAAGGGAGGTAGTTTTTCACCCAAATCTACCTACTACTGCTAACTCTAAAGTTGGAATTACCAGGCTGCCAAAATTGTGCTACTACGACTATTGTTTCCCCTTAACATTATCCCCCTCGTGCTCTGGATCACATCTTTCAGAAATACCTGCTGAGGTTCAGCCCATGCAATACTTGCTATATTGGTAGTATTGGACTACCACATGAAGTTGAGTTCTGGGGTCCTGTTGCAGTAAGGGAGTCATGTTCCAAATAGGTAGTAGGGGTGGAGAATTGTGCCTCTTTCTCCCCTTCGGGAATGTTATCCATATAAGCTCGTATGTTACAATCTTATGCCTGAATAGGGCTTCATCAGCTTTGTTCTTGGTGAAGCCTGCATGCACTGTCTTGGTAATCACATCCTGCATTTTTGCCCACCTCTTTTGGTTTCCATCCTTGTCTGTCCAATTGGTGCTGGCTTCAATTTTAAGCAGGGAATGGCCAAACAGTAGCTGATTGTATTCCAGTAGTTGGTTGTGGTCAAGGGCTCCAATGTTCCTCCCCCTGCTCCTTTAAAAAGAAAACGCTTCATCTCATGTTTCAGCAGGTAGCTTCTTCTCATCATTGTAACCAGCTGCCCGTCCTGTTCTCCCCACCACAACACCAAAACTGGAAGGCAGCACCACTTGCTGCTCCTTGGATCCATCCTCTGGAGAAATGGTACCTGTCTCAGTCTGATGCATTTCCAAACCTTGATAACTTCGTAGAGCTAAATAATCTGCACTTGATTTTATGCCTGTTCTCATGCGTCCAGAACTTACAACAGCCAGATTTGAGCTTGGATGCAATTGGAGGGCAGTATGATCAGCAGCTTCAGATGGAATCAGCATTCTTGATGATGAGGCAGTACTATCCAAACCATCTGCAGTCAAAAAATGAAATCAGCCAAATGTCCTGCTCATCTAGATATGACGTATCATGTAATACATGGCAGGACAAGAGACAGACACTCCATACTATTGAGGAGAAAGGCCCAGCAAATTACCAACATCTGTGTGGTCCGATGTTTCTTCACTGTCTTCAGTTGATATTTGCATCTTCTCAAATTCAAGGCTGAAAGCTCCAGTCCATTCTTTGCCTTCAACGAAAGCCATTTCTGCCTCATACGGTGTTATGACAGGTGCCAGATACTCTTTGCTATCTAGGAGCACAGTCTGAGGACATGCCACCAGCACAAACACATCGCACTCGGGGAAATTTGCTAACTTTGAGGGATTTGGCTTCCCAATGACAATTGTGTACGGTTTTTTGCCTGCAGGCAATAAGTCATTGCTCTCAAACTCTAGTTATTGAATGGCAAGCTACAGAAAAGATAATCTGAAACTACAATATGCATTTGTGTTGATGATCACATGATATGTTCATCAACAACATACAAACCTAACTAGATGCACCCTCAAATCATGCACAAGAGAATACAATGTGGAATATAGCTTCAGATTTTCTTGCAGTTTCAATCCAATTTTCACAGATAATTTGCAATTGCAATTAGGTTTAGAGGTAAGATTGTTTGCCTGCTTTCTTTACAACACTGCGCACATGCTGGATTGCTTCTACATAACCTGCCACACCCAATGTTCCCACCACAATGCCGACAACACTTGCATCTTTGGCCTGCTGCACAAGATAGAATCTACGCATCAAGCTCTTGCTCTTGTTGCCCATATCTGCCACCAATGTATTTGTGCTTGGGTCGAACTTTGCTACTGCATTGGTGTTGTAAGTGAGCATGACATTCGTGAGTGCTGCTCCTTCTTCTCCAATCCACAATATGGCGTAATCTTCCATCACATGCTGTTCTGTTAAACACCATTTCAATCCTCCAATACGGTGCTCCTGGAGTTTGCCCTTGGGTTCTTGTGAGGTGCCGCCTCCGCCGTCCAGTAATGGCTCCATTTCACAGCTTGGTACTTGAGCGAACACAAACACCTGCTCACTGAGTTGTCGTCGCATCTCCTCTTCGAGTTTCTCCATCGCATGTGCATACTCCAATTCAAACAAAACGAGGAGAGCCTGTTTCTTGAGCGATCTTAACTCAGCAATGTGCATCACACATTGCTGCACATTGATACACGCATTGCCAAACACGTAATAGACTGGCAGCCTGGATGTCCGGCTCAAACAAGCATGCCCAAAGTGAACAACACACTGAGCGTCGACATGGGCAGCTGCAACCTCATCAACGCAGCAACTGCCGTAGGTGGTATCAGCCAAGACATACAAATTGATCCCATCTCCTCCCCCTCGCTGATGCAATTCCCCCCGCATCGCAGTCATCAAGCTCACGCTCTGTTCCAAAAGCTCATCAGGGAACTGCAAAGCAACTCTCTTGAAGCCTCTTCGTATGACATAAGCAGCAGCACCTCCAACGGAACTCGTTGTCTGCTCCATGGCCCTCTCTCAAATCTGTTCTGTGTTCAATCTCAGACCTTCCAAACGAATTTATGGTTTGCGTCCCAATTCCTCCGCAACCTTGTGCGAAAAGACACAAGACTTCCTCCTCCTCCTGTGACCACCGCACTTTCATCAATCCCGAAACCAAGCTCTAAGCGTTATGTATGCAGAAGTATCCTTATTTTCGGATCTGAATATGCTCACGAGGAGGAGAATTTCTGCTTGTGAAAGCCAAAGGAACCACTGGAAACAAAACTTTCTTGCGGAAGAAGAGAAATGATCATTTGTTTCTTTCTTGTCTCTCTGCAAACATACAAAAAACCAGCGCGCTTGAAATCTCTTTTCACTTGCTGCTTGCTTCTCATGGGCTATAGCCACATGGGTTTTTCAGATCTTCTTCTATCTCCCAGAACTGCTTAACGCCGACCACAGAATGCTAGTCAAGCTTCCGTTAGGAGAGCAGCCAGAAGAGAGGTTCAGGACTCAGGGTTTATGGATTCTGTAACTAGGGTTTCAGAGATACAGTGATCTCTCTCTCTCTCACAAGGGAGAAAGTTTGAGAGTGACCACATGGGGTTTTCGGATCTTCGCTCCCAGGACTGCTGAGCCCTAAACCCTACACCCTAAACCCTGAGGAGAGCAGCCAGAAGACTGGTTCAGGATTGGGGTCTTATGGATTCTTGTAACTAGGGTTTCAGAGATACAGTAATCTCTCTCACACAGAAAATAGAATGGCCATGTGTGGAGTTAGATTCCACTATTTCCAGACTGTAAGACTATCGTTCATCAGGGGTTCAAGCAATGCTTTTGCAGCTGTGAAAGGTGGATGCGACACGGAATGGGAAGAAGCGCTTTCCTGACGGTATGTCCAAAACCGTATCCGTCTGGAACTGTGTGTTAAACTGAGCACTGGCTAAACTGTAGGAGATTCAAAAAGTCCCTCAGTTTCTGGAAAGCAAATGCAGACAATGCCACAACAAGAAATGCAGTTAGAAGATTCAGCAGCGAATTGTGAGGCTACTGATGATCGTGCACAGCAAGTTTTGAAACAAAGTTACAGTATTGGTTTCAGTAGCTAATAATCTGGAGTGGGACTTTTCCCTACACCTTCTTTTATGGGTGTCCAAACCAGAGAAGAACAACATAGAGAGATTCGTGGTGGAGAAACGGGTGCAGTGTTTCGAGGCTTCAGGAGTGGCAGACCTTTCCACTCTTGCCCAACTTTCAGATGAATTAATTAGTGGTGCTCCTGAACTCTGCAACTATGAAGTTGCTCACGTAGTTGAACGAGACAGGGTGCATAGAGCATTGTGAGTGCAAGATGAGGGCTCAATTGAGAAAATTATCTGGCAACAAGATGTCAGTTCTTGATGGTGCAGGCAAACATGTTGGAGTTGAATTCTCTGGCAGTAAGATAACTGGCAATAAATATGTTTGTTATCTCCAAGAGGGAGATGGGCACATGATTGGAACCCCACATCAATATGCCACCAGGAAATCAATTAGCATTGCAGAATTTTATGCAGAAGCTGGAGAATTGAAAATTGAGTAGAGGACAGGACATTGGAGCATATGTCCAGCATTCTGCTACAAAGCTGCCCCCTCAGCACATATCTGGTTTCTACTGGATAGGAAATACTGGGCTTGCTATCATTAATGCAGAGTGTGGAAAGCTTTTCACATGTTTGGAATTCAAGAAGAGGAAATACAGAACCTGAGATAGCATCTGGTCTGTTGTTGATATACTGATGTATACATTATTGGCGGAGATGATCAAGCATGCTCATAAGAGTGTCTGCTGCACAAGCAATCAGCTTTTGTTTATGTTCTGGGATGGTGTTAGGCTGCGTATAAGACTACTACATGTCTATGTTTTTAGTTCAGATGATCTATTGTTCTTATGAGAGTGTAAGTAGACCCAGTTTTGAATGCACTGTTATAATTTGTGTACTGGACAGGTCAGGCTGTGTGCAGAAACAACATGGTCAAGGGTGCCTCCAGTGCTCCTATCCCTGCTCCCTTCAAAAGAAAATTCTTGGACTCATGTTTCAGCAGGTAGCTTCTTCTCTTCATTGTAACCAGTTTTTCCCACAACACCAAAACTGGAAGTCAGCACCACTTGCTGCTCCTTGGATCCATCCTCTGGAGAAACTGGGTATGTCTCAGTCATTTTTGAGACATACTTGTATGCTTTATGTTTAAACTTCAGAAGATGTTTAATTGTAAACGCATATGCTAGCTACCAATGTAGTTTATGATATCCAATACACTCTTAGCTTCAGTAAGTATAACATAGTGTTGAGCAGAATAAAAGTTAATTAACCAATTTTATTTCTATTAAAGCCACACAAAAAAATAGGAAAACCACACCAAGTGTAAAAGGAAATACATCAATACACTTAAATATTCAAACTTCAACAAATGTGCGCAAGACATGTACTATTACACACCTAATAAAGATTTGTCCAATATCCTTCATTTCTATAGAGTTTAACTAAATCCTGACTTGTATATATTTTTCACACAAAAGTATCTAAATATATTATTATTATACTATTTTTTGACACAAATGAAATGTTTATTCCTTTGCTAACTGTGGTACAATGATCTTAAACTTAATCACCACTTAATTTCGTTGTAAGAAAATCCCAAGAGTGTTGAAATTTAGCAGATGTACAAGCATGAGGAATCAAGTCCTCATTCTTCCTAATTTGATGTTCTTTCGAAAGGGAATAAAAGAGGGTGCTCATCATCTTAAGTTCATGAAGACAACATGGTGCCAAATATGAGGGAAAATTCACAAATTGCTACAAAGGGTATGGATGAAAATATTCTACTTTATTGCAGAAGCATACATATAACTCAATTAATTGGTTCATGGGTGGGCCCAACTTTTTTAGTTTTTATTTAAAAAGGAGCCATATTGATTGACCCATCATCAATTATTTTGGAACATTGGGCATGCCTAAACTGAAGCACTTCATTGGACCCCAAGTTGCAAAATAGAAACAAATTTGCTACCCTAGGGAGCACCTCTTCAGTCTATATACATGAGAGTTTGAACTTTGGGCAAACCACATGGGCTAAATCTAAGGAGCTATTGAGAACATCTTGGGGAACACTTGAGGAACTTGAGAACCATTTGGGAACAAGAGATATATGTATATGTGTATATATTCCTCTCGACCCCTATCAAAAAGAAAAAAACTGGACCGTTCACGAGTGCACACTGAGCCTTCCCATTGGCTGCATGAAATTTCTCTTTCCAAAACTGTTTGTCAGCACATTGGCAAAAATGGAATTGCCTTCTCTCTCTTTGGACGTTGTTGCATGCAAATGTTTGTTGCTCCGAGTTTGGCATCATCCCACGAACTTTTGTTGCGCATGTAGAGAGATGCAATCAACCTGCTAGATGGCAGCGATTTTGTTAGCCTGTGATAGAATCGATGCATGAGTTTCTAACAAGCACAAGCCAGGAGAGTTGGGGGGCAGGGGGCAGGGGTGAGGAAGCATTGTGCGACCTGCATGTTAGTACTGTTTTTCAACGTGCTTTAGCCTCTATTATAGAGAGGAAAATTATGTTGATGAGTGATGCTTGTTCTAGACCTCCCATTTGTATTAGATCTCACAATTTACATGGAGGCAACATTAAAGGGGCTGTGGGTGAGATAACTTCCTACCATATGAGAGGGATTACCTCTCTCCCTTTTTCTTTTTTGTTTCTACGGGTTGTTCGTCTTTTGACCTTTCTTTGGCCTTCCATTGTTGTCTCCCCTGTGATGGTTCTGGCCATCAATATTTTATTCATCTTTTTTCTTGTCTTCCTTAAGAGAAAATTCAGGCTGATTTAAGTGCTGAAATTGGAAGTCACCTATGAAATAAGTTAATCCGGATACATAAGTACACACTTACAATTTCCCCACACACAATTCCTAGTGTGATCCATATCAATTGGTTTGGGTGCCTTGCAAGTTCAGATTTTTGTGTGTGCAATGAGCCTTTTTGATTGGCCAATCACAAAAAAGTTTTGAAACTTTGAAGATTCCTTAGTGTAAAAAGATTTACTTTAACAATAAAACAAACAAAGGGTGTGTCACACTGTGGCCTTGCCATTTAGATTTAAAAGCATCTAAGGGCAAAAGAAAAATTCTGGAAACTCAAATAATTCATCATGCAAAAATATAAACTTCAAAAAATCCTCTAAAAGAACTCAAAATCCTTCAAGATATTATAACTCTATAACTACATAATCTCAGGTTTCAACACAAGCCAAAATATCATCTTTCAAAAATAGGCATATAAAAATAGACCTATTACCTAGGGGCCAAAATCCCTTAAGCTATCATACTCTATAATGAATCTAAACACATTATCCCTGGCCAAGAGTCCTCAATATTGGCCCATGTATATTACAATCTACCAAGAGAATAATGCTAGGCAAAACATATGGGACAAAGTGTGGCAATATATGGAACATGCTGCAGAAGACATTGAAAACTCAGGTAATAACCTTCCACTGGAAATTCTTTATGATCCACCCAATTTCTTCCCCACAAAATAATATTTCCCTGAGGAATTGGAGCATGCACCCAATAGATCCAGTTTGGTTGCTCCCCTTTTTCCAGTGCTACTCACCTAAAATTCCTGCCTCACTCCCTGGTGCACTCCCAACCCAATGATACCCATTGGGTATAATTTTTTTATGGGTTGGTACTTGGTAAACATTTAGATTTAATTTGAACTCTTAGATAATTGAAACACTCATATTTTTCAAACACTTAGATAATTTAAGCACGTAGATTTTTTAAAAACACAAATGAGTAATGAATGCTTCAATGTTGCATTTGGGTACTGTAGGTGACAATGGAAACAAAGAAAGGAACTAAGCTTTGTATAGGCAGTAGTGGTTGCACTGTGTTCCTCAATTGTTGGCCCCTCTCTTGAACAATATATGTTTTTTGACTTTTTCCATCTTCTACACTTTTGGCAGTTTTGAACCATCACTGCCTGGAAGTGTGGCATTCCTTTTTCAGACTTCTTACACTGTGATTGAAGTAGCCTATTTCTTGGCTGGACTTTTTAGGTTTTTTAATTTCCAAGAGAATGCTTTATAGGTGTGGCAGCTCCAGCATGAATGTGTTGAATAATTAATATAATTTGAAGATTTTGATTGAGCAGTTGAGTTTTTGATTTTGAAAATTTCAGGACCTAAGACTAAAAAACATATTTTTATCCTTGTGTATTTCTATGCTTTTAGTTAGACTGATGAAAGGCCTTGCTATTTCCTTGCACTGGTTGTGAGTTCGAATCTGGCCACCTGCCTTGATTTAGTTTTCAAGATTTCAACATTCAGTACAATTTTTTTTTGAAAATTCCAACAAAAATAAAAATAAAATAATTTGGTCCGAAGCTGCCCAGGCACTACAGTACCATATCTGATTTGAGGTTTCAATTGGAAAAAGTGACTTCCATGACAACCAACATCCAAGTATGGAAGTTGTTTGTTTTGTTATTTCTCTTTCCTTTCCAAGTGATTTTTAAAAATAAATAAAAATACCTTCTCCTATTTGCTTGTGTCAATCTAGGTACACAAATAATGAAAATTTTATCAGGTTGGGTTGGGCCAAATCCACATAACCATATACACTCTTGTGCAATCTTTCTTCTTTCAATTTGTGATGTAACCAAAACTGATGATCATCAACAAGAAGATTTAACGTAACTTTGCTATAGACTAGATATGAAAGTTCAAAAAATTTAAGAATATTTTTAAATTTTGGCTACCTGTTATGGAACTTGTTGTAAAAATTTGGCAAATTAAAAGTTTTTTTAAAAAAAGTTGTCAAATTATGATCATTTTTTTCACAAAATTCTTTTGTACATGTTGAACTCATACTTTTGAGGTTGAAAAAAGTGAAAATTTTCATGAAAGAAATATTGTGTTTGAACATGCTTTTTCTCATTTTTTTTTGTTGTTTACACATAGAGGAGGCTAACACTTAAGGGAAGCTTTTTCCTTTCTTCCATGTTTGTGATTGTTAACTTTGATATCTATATTCTTTGTGTGAAAGTATGATTCCTAATCTTTAACACAACAAAAAAAAACAAGAAGGGAAGAGTGAGTGATTGTGAGATTCGCAAGGGAGAAATATTGTTATGTTCAAATGAATGACAAGTTGAAGGAATAGATGGAAGAGATCAACATTGATGAAAAAGTGGTATGCATCTATGCAGCTTGAAAACTGTGGGCATTGCAAAGTCGGCGTGCTACATTTCAAAAGAATTGTCACATTTTGTGTTAAAACTTGGACTTTTTGGATTCCTTAAGTGGAAGACTTCTTGTTCCTTGAATTGGAGCAGACAAAAATGAGGTGGTGGACCTTGAGAACTATGCATTTTTCAACAAGCTATTTGAAGTTGACAATAACCTTGAGGTAGTAGAAAACATTGTGTATGAAAATCTTGAAGATTTCATTGATGGCTTGAAAGAATGCAATGTTACTAAGGATTAAATTTTTGAAGCAGAGAAATTCTACAAAGATTGTATAGCTTCATGTGAATAAAGGAATTGGAATGTCTCCTCAACATTTTTTTGGGGGCAAGGTTAAAGTTTTATTCAATATAATAATGAAATTCATGCCGCTAACCATTAACCTTGGTCAAAAGTGGTAAGGAACAAAGGTAGGCATACAAATTTTTAGCAACCAATGAAATGAAGCAACATATTCCACTCAGAAGACCTAATTTTATTCTCTTTTGGCGGAAGAGTGGTGGTGTTAGATTTTTTTGTTCCCATTGGGTTCCCAACATATTCCCCAAGTTCCAATTGTTTTCCTCAACATGTTCTCAATAGCACATCCCATTATCCAATATGCTTTGTTATAAATTCTACTTTTGTAACCTATACAAGTTACAACTATTTGCTATAATTTCAACTTTGGGCATTGCCACAACTGATTAATATGACTATATCACCTACAAATTGAGAATGCTTGAATTGATTTAAATATTTTAAATGATTGTCTCTTTACAAAATATTGAATGCTGTATACAAGTTTAAGTGAACACATTTGTGTTTAAAATCAATCAAAGAACCAAGTTTTTTACTTTTTGATAAATTTTTGATTTAGTTGGGTTCTTGATTGGGGGTTGCCTAGTAGCAAGCCCACCAGGCTCAAATGGCTTGTTTGTTCTTCTAAAAGCACTTGAGGCATGTGTGAATCACTTGGAGAATGTAGGTAATACTTTTAGGTGGAAAAGAGGAGGGATCTATGCATATAGGTGTAAGACCCATCCTTTTCATAGGTGTAAGATCCCTCACTCTTTAAGGAGTAGGTCTAAGAATCATTCCCGTCTTAACCCTTGCGATTTGCATATGTTAAGGTTCATGAAACTTTCACCTTGTGCTTTACAATTGGTAAAGCCCATGGGAGGAGAATGTTCCCCAAAATGTGAGGTTACAGGCTTCCTCCAGGACCCTTCTGTAATGAATGCACACACCCTATGGCTTTACCATACACATAAATGATCATTTTCACACAATTGTTGAAGTCTCGGAAAATCATATGTTGTGAGAAAAGAACAAGTGGTAGAAGAAGGTCATTGGCTTGCATCCCAAGGGGGATTTAGCAGTAAACTGCTAAATAGTAAAAAAGCCTATTAAAAAAACTTTGCTGCCAAACTAAAATCAGAGTCCAAATGTGATGAAAACACTTTCAATTTTTTAAAAAAATCTGACAAGTTTTTCAGAAAAATGAGTATTGTGACAAAATATTCCCTTTTAATTTGAATTTCTCACACTTTTAACGAAATTTTTCTCCCCCGAAAAAAATTCTGAGATGAGTTCATTCCAAACTTAAAAGCTGGGATTAAACACAAATGTGGGGTTTAAAATTATCACTTGTATCAAAGGAAACTAAATCAATTTACTAAACTACTTGCTATGTAACCTTGGTAGTGTCAAAGACCAAAAATCAAGAGTTGACATAATACTTTATAAGTGGAACACCCAAACCTTCCATTGAGTCATAACTTGAAGCCTTTTATTTGAAACAGTAAACCTTTTAGTTTATCTAAATTGTAAGATACTTGAAATGCCAACATTAGCAAGCCAAAAGAGCCTATAAAACGATTTAAACCTATCCAGTAGCCCCATTTTAAAGCCCCAATATCATATGTGCACATACTTGTTATTACAGGCAATACAGAAGTACTGCCTGCTCTTTCTCCCCTCACTGCCATTTTGTCTGTCCAAGATGTGTCTGGTGATGCCCATTCACACTTTGTGATGTGTTATGCACGTTTTGAGCTTGTAATGAACACCTAGCTGCTCATTACAAGCCCAACATCTGCATAATTGGTCCCAAAGCTTGTCACGGCGTGATCTGGATCCGGCCAAGGCCAGACAAGGAAAAAAAAAGAAGCAAGGCCAAGTACAAAATTTTAACTGCATGCAATAATAACTGTGTTGCAAAATTCTGACCTGAAAAATATGATTTCGACCAATACAAAAGATTTTTCATGAAAAAAATGATCCAAATTCGCCAGATTTCGATTTTTTTTTTTAAATTGCCAGATTTTATGATAAACTCCAATAGGTAGCCAAGAATATAGAAGGATTTTGACTTTTTTCTACTTTTATATTTAGTATATAACCAAATCTGGCTAAATCATCTTACGGATGATTGCCACTTGGGTTACATCACAAAATTGAAAAAAAAAGAAAAAAACCTGATATAAATAGGGGACGTTGAAGACTACTTATACAACATGGGCTTTTGTGGGCTTTTTTAAATATATAAAAACAGATATTAAAAAATATACATATGCCAAATTCTGATTCTTAATAGGTATTGGAGACATTAAATATTGTGTCATGTACTTTTTGTTTCTAGAAGGAGAAGAATCAATTCAGTCAGTTTCCTACTGCCTAAAAATTCACTTCTAGATCCAGCCAAAAGAGTACTCTACTGTTGAGCTTCATTAGTTTCTGTGTAAACATGTGAATCCAGCAGAAGTAACTCATGGGTTGGGGACAGAGTGAACCAGCAGCACTCAGCAGCGCACCATGGTGCCTAAGGATGGATGCTCATTATGACTCAGTTATGGATGAACCTCAACTGAGTTCATATTTAGTTTCACTTTGGTAACTCATGTTTCTTTAAGAAATAGTTGTGCACGTAGGTAGGTAGGAAAACATGCAGTTAGTAGGTCAGTAGATGGTTTATGGATAGGCAAGTAAATGGGGTTGTAGGTAAATAGGTAGCTAAAAATAAATAGCAACTAAGGTAACCACCATGGTTAGCTAGGGAACTGGAAAATTGTTATCTGACCACTTATCATCCATCCTTAATGGTGTGCTAGTGGGTGCTGGTTCACTCTGGCCATGAGTTGATAATGGGGAACTGTCTGTGTACTATAATTGAAATCAGTTGGGTTCTTTCTCCACTGCTTGAAATGCAGCAGAGACATCGGCAAATTAATTAGGATTCTTTTCTAGTATGGTTGAGTGTAGCTCAGAAATAATAAGTAAGATTCTAACTTCTCTGCAGCAGAAATAAGAAATAATTGGGTTGTTTTCTACTAGGATTGTAGTCAAATTTGTGAGGCAGGTGGGTTGGCCATCATCTTGGCCATCATCTGCAAAGAGTACTGAGCCAAATTTTGGCTACAGATCAAAGAGCAAAGTAGAAAAGTTTAGGAATCATGTTACATTTTGGCAATATACTAGAACCTATTGTCTTAATATGGCAATTTCAAACAAAATCTCTCATAATGTGGCAACTTTGGGTCATTTTGTTTTTTAAAAAATAGCTTTTTCATCTGTTGCATTGGTCCTTTTTTTTTTTCCTGTGTTGCCAGGATGGGAAAATTCACCAAAAACAGAAACACTGAGGCCCCCCTTTACACTAGTCTGGAAGCCCAAATTCTATTTTGATGTTGGGCGAAAGAGTTCCCAACATGTTCCCAATAGCTCCTCACTTCATCTCATATTTTTTGCCATAAGTTCTACTCTTCAAAGCCTAAATATCAAGCTCAAAGGAGGAAGTTAAAACATATTGATTTTGGGACTGTCCAAAGCTTGATTTTTATTTTTATTTTTTATGGGAAAAACAAAGATGCCATCACATTAATGATTTTTTTTTTAAAAAAAACTTTGGAGGTTTTCACAACTAATCAATATGAGTCACAATATACTATCATGTTGAGGTACCTTAGCAAAATCTTTTATCACTTTACATTACACTTCACAACCATGGCCCACACGGAAATAATTTCCGATTTCTATGGGAGGGCCGTTGGATGTGTTTTGAGGGCTCTCAGAATTTCATGGTCACTGTACCTCATCAAAGTATAAGGGGGGCTTGATTGTAATGCAGCAGAAGGAAGGAAGGAAGAATTGGTTTGTTTTCTATTTTGTAGTTGTGATTTGTAATGCAACAGAAATAAGAAAGAATTGGGCTGTTCTTTACTATGAATTGTAGTGTAGTAGAACTACTAAAAGTAAAGATTATATTTGTTAGTTAGACCTGCTTTACACTAGGAGTCAGGGCCAATGTTCAACCCAAATCAAGCATTTCTATTGGTGCAAAAGTTGAAATCAGCCCAAAGGGCTTTACACTAGGAGTCAAGGCCGAACTAGAAGAAATCTTTTCAATCTGCCCCAAGATATTAATAAATGCTGAACTTTATAACCTTGTATTGGCCCCAAGGCTGAAAAAAGGATATCCTCGAATTTGGGAAGCCAATTTGCAACCCTTGGGGCCAATGTAAGAGCATTTATTAATATCCTGACATCAATGTTCTAGCATTTATTAGTAAATCGAGGCTGAACAACAAACCAAAAATGCTCAAAGTTGGCCCCAAGTTTTTTTGGCCCTGACTCCTAATGTAAAGTGAGCCTTCGTTACTTTGCTTTTTTGTGCCTATTATGAAACCCATTTCTAGCCTAATTTCTCCTACTTAGACACTCACCCATATGGGATTTCTAGCTTAAGATCTTTGATTGTTGTAACTTTGCCTCTGGAAAACAAAGAAGTTTCGTAAAGCACCAGTTGAGACACCCATCAGGTTTAAATCAGTCAAACCAGACTAAAAATGAGGGAGTTATGGGGGCAGGAACTAGAGAGAGGTCTAAAGCTACAATATTTTGCTTCAAAACTCATGCTCTTCCCTTGTTTTCTGCATTGCTCTTTTACTTCTGACGCTCCAAGAACATTTGTAGGCCTCCAGTTTGCGCATTCACTGACACAAAAATTGCTCCATTTGGCCGAGGAATTAGGAAAATATTGAAAAATGTTCGATGATAAGCATGTGTTTGGGGACAAGCGATTCTACCCTACTATTACAGCCAAAAATTAAAATGTGATAACCTGAGTCAAAACTGCTCATTTCTTGATGAGATTTTTATTTCAAAAAACCCAAAACCTTCTGACAGAATACTCTTTTTTTTTTCCCCGAAAAAAAACTTTTCATCAAAAAAATGGGGGAAAAAAAAAACTGCAACTAAGAAAGAAAGTGTAGGTAATACGAGTTTTGTAAAATTGTGGAAGTAAATGAGAGTTTGAGTGTGTAGGTACTGTAGTGGCGGCGAGTGTCGGAGTTTCTCTTCCAGTGACAGTGCAGTTTGCGCATCTCGACGCTGCTGCAGTCTCGCAGGCAGGCTTCTGCATTTCCTGTTGCTTCTCTCTCTCTCTCTCTCTCTCTCTCTCTCTCTCTCTTTTGCTCTAGTGGGCTTTCCCCCTTTTCGCTCCCTTAAAACTCCCTTTCTACAGCTTCCTGAACCATGTTCCAACTTGCTAACAAATGGAGCTCTGCACTGCCAGCCAAGAAGATTACAAAAAATTGGGAAGCAAAAGGCCCGGGAGCAGCTGGGATTGTGGAACACACCATCATGCATGATAAGGATCACGAAGCTCCTTCATGTCATGACGACGCGGTGCTGGAGCAGCATCAGCTGCTTCTTGTCGACGTTCCTGTTGTCTGCTGCGTGTTGTACTCTTGTATGCTGCTGTTTGTTGATATGTGTCTCGCTAGCTCAAGTGAGTGGGGCAGCAGGCGCTGCTGTAGTGTCGGACGCCGAGTTGCTTCTCCAGTTCAAGGCAGGGATAGTGGAGGGTGGCACTGGTGCTTTGTCTTCAGTGCTGGCGAAGACTTGGTCCTTGCAGCAGCAGCAGCAGCAGGCGGGGGGAGGGAGTACATCGGGAACTTGTCCTCAAGGATGGTATGGCGTCACATTCTCCAACGAGTACTGTTACGTGGTGGCTTTGTCTCTCCCAAACCTCTCCTTGTCTGGAGAGATAAGAGCATCTACACTCGGCAATCTGTCGCAGCTCACTTCTCTCTCCCTTGCACAAAATTCTCTCACTGGTTCTCTTCCTGATGATCTCGGAGCTCTCTCCCTTCTTCAATCCTTGGACCTCTCCAACAATAGCTTCTCTGGTGTCGTTCCCCAGAGCTTTGCAAATCTACAGAGCTTGGTTAACCTCTCGCTAGCCAACAATCTTCTGTCGGGAAGCATCATCGACTTCGGCGTACTTGAGCTTCCGCAGCTAGTTTCTCTCAATCTCTCTGGCAATGCTTTTACCGGAGGTCTTTACTTTAGCGTGGATCTCGTACGACAAGCCAAACTGGTGACACTAGACCTCAGCAAGAACCAACTTTCAGGAGCCATCAATCCTCTTCTTGCGGAGCTTCCATCTCTCACTTCCTTGAACTTGGCTTCCAACACATTCTCTGGCTCCATTCCTCCTCAATTCGGGGAATGTCAGTCGCTTGTTGCTCTGGATTTGAGCAACAATGCGCTCTCAGGACCCATTCCCACCATGGACTTCATGGAGGCACTGGCGTCTCTTAGACTCGGTGGCAATGACCTCACGGGCGCTGTTCCTGATCAGTTCTTGGATGACCTCGCTCCACTCCTTCAAGAGCTGGATCTCAGCAACAACAAGTTGAGCGGTGAGTGCAGCCTGCAGGGCCTTGGTCTTTCTCCTCATGAGCTCGCAGTCCTTCTTCTAGTGGTTTCTTGAGTCTTCGTCGCTATCATGTTCCAGAGTCTTGTTTTGGAGGGTTTAGGGTTTTATGGGCTTCTGTAGTATCTGATCGAAAGCTCCAATGGTCTTTGTGGGGTTGGGTGGGGGTGGGGTTGCGCTTGCAAGCTGCAGGAGGTCTGGGACAGGTGACATCAATCACCTTGCGTGTGCTAAATCTTTCTTCCAATGAGCTGGAGGGTGCACTACCGAGCAGGCTCATGTCATGTGTTGTGGTAGATCTCAGCAACAATTTGTTTTCTGGTGGTATTCCTCTTGGAGGCTGGAGTTCTGGCTTGGAGATACTAGATCTCAGCAACAACAAGCTCAATGGCACTCTTGATGATGAAGCTCTGATGCAGCCTTTCCATTTGCAAGCAATCGACTTGAGTTACAATCAGCTTGATGGATCCATCCCTTCACAGCTTCTGTCATCTCCTTCCCTCACTGAAGTCATCTTGTCAAACAATCAATTCTCAGGAACTATCCCAGCAGCTAGTGTGCAGCCATCACTAGGAGGAGGTGGAGGATCAGCTCAAAGTGTTCTTCCCCTTCAATGGCTGGATCTCTCTAGAAACAAGTTGTCTGGTCAAATCCCTGATGCAATCGGCAGCTATGTGAAGCTGGAAGCACTGATTTTGTGTGGAAATCAGCTTTCAGGAAGCATCCCAATGCAACTCTCAAACTTGTCACTGCTTCAAGAATTGGATGTTTCCAGCAACTTGTTGACTGGCTCCATCCCTCCTGGACTTAATCCTACAGCCCAGCTTCACCACTTGAATGTATCATGGAACAATCTTTCTGGCACAGTTCCTATGAATCTAGCAACGATTTTCTTCAATCTTTCTTTCTTCCCTGGAAATCCTCATCTGATGTGGCCAGTCTTGCCAAATTCCGGCTCAAACCAGAGCACACAGGGAACACTGGGAAGTGGTCACCAGAAAGAAGCTCGTAATAAAGCTTCTAAAATTGGACTGATCAGTGGATGCACCATTGGTGCAGTGCTTTTCGTTGCAGCGGTCTTGCTTGTTTACTACTGCAATACCTTCAGATACACGAGGAGGAGTTTGAGTACAGCAGGAAAAGCTGCAGCAGCACCTCAGGTGCAGAAAGCTGTCCCTATACATCTCCCAATGCTGGATTCAAGTCAAGTGGATCAGAGCCCAACAACAATAGGGGCAATTGGATCAAGAAAGGTTGATGCTGCACCTGTAAAGGCAAGGTCAGAATATTCAAAGCGCAACAATGCTTTGGATCTCCACAAGAGTGGGGATTCACCAATGTGGGCAAGATGGCGAGCAGCACTTTCTTCTGATGATGGCTCATCCCCATCATCAGATAATCCAATGATGTTGAAAATCCGTTCACCTGATCGACTCGCTGGTGACCTCATCTTTCTCAATGCCTCTTTGCTTTTCACAGCTGAAGAGCTCTCATGTGCGCCAGCTGAGGTTCTGGGTCGAAGCAGCCATGGCACCTCATACAAAGCCACTCTTGAGAATGGTCACATGCTTACAGTCAAGTGGCTGCGCGCAGGTCTTGCCAAGAAGAGAAAGGACTTCACCCGTGAAGCAAAGCGATTTGGTGGGATCAAGCATCCTCATGTGGCAACGATGCGAGGCTACTACTGGGGACTCCGTGAACAAGAAAAGCTTTTATTGTCAGATTATGTGAGCACAGGCAGCCTGGCAAGTCACTTGTACAAGAGTTCAATTGGAGTGCAAAGGCATCCAGCTCTGACATGGGGGCAACGACTGCAAATTGCTCTTGGCATAGCTAGTGGATTGACATACCTTCATGGAAAGCAAGGAGTGGTACATGGCAATCTCAAAGCCAGTAATGTATTACTCCAGGGACCTCAATTACATGTGCTTTTGGTGGATTATGGGCTGCACCGTCTCATGACTGCTGCAGGCACTGCCAACCATATCTTGAATGCTGGTGCACTGGGTTATCGACCACCAGAGCTGGCTATCACTCGCAAACCCAAACCTTCACTTGCAGGTGATGTTTACGCATTTGGTGTAATCCTGATGGAGCTTTTGACTGGCAAAGGAGCAGGTGATATCATGTCAGCCAATTCTGGTGCAGTGGATTTGCCTGACTGGGTGCGCCTGGTGGTATCAGAAGGCAGACCTTTGGATTGCTTTGATCCAGCTCTTGTAGGTTTTCATAGAGACCAGGAACCTCCTAAAGGAATGCATGAGGTGCTCACGATTGGCCTTTCATGCATAGCTCCACAGGCAACCAGGCCCAACATGCGTGTTGTGTATGATCAGCTTACTGCACTTTGTTCTTCTTGATCATGACCCACTGTTGTATTCACCTTCAGAGTGTACATGGATTGATGCCCTACCTTCTTCAGATGCTTTTTTACTTTGCTTATGAATGTAGGAAAATAACCAAGATCTCATCTCCTGAGTTTTATGTCTATGCCCAAAGCAAGCATGTTGAGCAGGAAGCAATGGGTAGTACTTATCCGATTTCTGTTTGCACCCATTGCCACAAAATCCTTTGTCTCTAATAAAAGTCAAGTCAGAAAACACTTTCTTTCAGAATTACTATCACATACACAGAAACAAAACAATCCAGGCAGCCAGAGTTGGTCCATCTTCAGAGTTGGAGACCAGCCTTGTCTTTGACTGGCTATAATAGCCAAAAAGCTCTATTAAAAATTGAAAGTGCTAAAATCAAGTGATTTTTGAGATTAGCCAGAATTATTAGCCAGAATTCGACTAAAATTTAAGAAAAAGCACCGGATTTCTTTACAGGATTCAGATACTTAGCTGAAAAATATAAAGGGATGTTTTTTCAAAAAGTACTTTCACATTTGGCTTGTAACCAAGTAAATCTTCCTGTGGATTGTCGCCACTTTCGCTACATCACAAAATTGACAAAACAAGACATTTTACTTCGAACAGTGCAATTCCTACCACTTGGGCATAGCTCTTGGCAAGCGTCCTTTCCATCGCCCGAAAGACACTCACACTTGCCCCTGAAGATGTTTCTTCACGGGAAGAAGAATTTCGAGAGTTTAAGCCTTCAAAATACAGTATAAATACGGTTGATTTGAACTTGCAAGGAACCAGGAGGTGAATCTACTGTGGAGGTATAGCTCAGTGGTAGAGCAATCGGCTGCAGTCCGATAGGTCACCGGTTCGACCCCGGTTGCCTCCTTTGTTTGTTGAACCTGTGTTTTTACAAATTTTTTGGGGTCGGGTGTGTGAATCAATCGAGACGAGAGGACGAACCCGCATCGGATCTCGATTAACATGTGAAACTGCGAGATGAATGGAAAGGGATCTCGATTAAGACGTGGGATTGGACAAGACGACGGACGAACAAGGCGATGGAGGCGAGCAAAGACGCGATGCAAAATTTGCAGAGAATTTGTACAAAAAGGAACGCGCGAAGAAGTAATGCAAAATTTGCAGATAATGTTCAGTGGATGTCCGTCTGCTCAAATCGTCGTCAATGGATTGCACAATGTTGTATCCTTCCAAAAAAAATCTCCTTTTTATTTGGCTACAAATGCACAAAGCTTCCGCTAAGGAAGGAAATTTTTTTTCATCAGTACTTAGAATAATTGTCTCCAACAAAAATTGTACCGACAAGGAAAGCGCGAAGAAGTGATACAAAATTTGCAGATAATTTGTTCACTGGATCTCCGTCTGCACACATCGACGTCAACGGATTGCAGGCATGTTGTATCCTCGTAGTTTTTCTTCTTCTTTTGTCTTTGGCTACAAATGCACAAAGTTCCCGCTAAAGAGTATTTTCATCAGTATGGAAAAATCTTCTCCAAGAAAAATGTACATCAAGGAACGCGCAAGAAGATTAGGCCTCTCATGTGTTCTGAATGTTTGCGAGTGAAGTTGTTATCTCTCTTTGGGCCTATACTACGTTTGCTAATCTGCTGTGTTTGTGTTGAAACTGGAATTCGCTCTATGGTGAGATAACTGAGAACTGGATTCGATGGTCCTCATTCAGATCCAGATTGCGCTGTCTGTGCCGCCACTGGGGCTTTTCAGCTAAGTACAGACACTTGCTCATTGTCTGTGCATTGGTTGACATGCCAAATCTTCAGCAGACAAAAGTTTCAAGGCAAATAAAACATACTTCTTCACCTTGGAAGATTTAGAAGTCTCCATGCCTCCAACTTGGAAAGTACTCTCTCACTCACAACGTCAGGCATGATCTCTTCCTTCATCTTACAAGCTGGCAATCTCTCTGGGGAGACTGGAGTGCGAGCTGCCAATCTCTCTTGGGACAGTGGAGTGCAACCTGGCCATTTCTCCCGGGAGAATGGAATGCAATGCAATGGGGCGTCACGTGGAGCATGGCATACTGGCAAGGCTTGCCTCAATTCTCAAGGCTTAGGATATGAGTAGTATTGTTTTTCCAAGTGATTGCAAGGTTGTTGTCACTAGATGTACTATGGTTGTACAACACTTAAGAGATAATAAAAAAATGGGGCTATTTGTTTCTGGAACTCTTAACATCATAAAATGTCAGAATTCTATTCTATCATTTCTTGTATTCACTCAATGTATGTTCTTTTCTTGTCAACCTTCACTTGCAGGAACAAAGTTTAGGAGAGGCAGTCCACGGTAGTCAATGAAGGTCTGATAATCAATATGGGTCTTCACTGTGTTTATCAAAGATCAAGAGGTGCAAACAAGACAGGCTTTTACGGCTGTATGCAAGGTCAGTAAAATCTATACAACCTGGTTCTGAGTTTTCCTGTGCACTTTGAAGTACCATCAAAGTGCTTACACTTGTAAAGACCAGGTTCTAGTATTTGTCACTGATGTACTGATGTACTTACAGACTTTTAACCTTCTGGAGCCCACCTGGCTGCATTCGCAGTAGCTGGAGCACACCGCTTTGGCCTAAAAGCTGTGAGTGTAATACCCAACTATTCTCCGGTGTTAACACATGTCCTGCAGGATCTAGGCCTGAAATCAGGGGCTGGATTTGGTCAGTCCCAGCAGCACAATCTCCTAGAATATCCAGGTCTGGGCTGTTTAATCAGCAATTCATGCTTTCTGTTCACAGACCCTTTTTTTTCAGGTGATTCATGCTTTCTGTTCACAGACCCTTTTTTTTCAGGTAGTCTTTACACCACGAAGACCAAGCAAGTTCTTAACACAATATAATAGCCTGGGAGTAATTAAATTCCACTTTCTCTTTTCCAGATAAGACTGCAAGTTGTGTAGGAAGTGAAAAGGGTTCTTCTTTTTACACTTTCTTCTGTTCAAATTGGAACTACAATAGAAAGCAGAAGGATCAGACAATGTTGCTGAGGTCAATCATATATCCTCAGAGCGCACAAACCAAGTCATCTAGTGAAAGCAGAGAAAACCAAAAAATGCCAGCAAAATATCTGATAGCTCTGCATGGATGAGGAAGTCATCTACTCAGAAACTCAAGTTTTGAACTAGAGATGAGTATTGAGCACCAGAAGTATCAGAAAGTTCAACTACAAAAATGTTTGTTCTAAATGCCATATGTGAAAAGAAAAGCTTGAACCCTAAACACAAAATCCCTGATTCTTGGCAAAGGTTATATATACAGCTCCAGTTGCTTTTAATAGGAGGAAAAAGGGGTGAAGTTCACACATTACTCCGCTGTTTGCAACAGCTATGTTGGACACAAAATGAAATCACAAGATGAAATCAATGGTGGAAGGGGACAAGGAAATGCCAAGACACAAATATGTGGTGGATCAATGGATCAAACTCAAATATACAGGCACATTGAAGAATTGAGCTCTCATCTAGCAGTCAACAACACAGTTTGACAAATCAACAAGGTACTCACATTGAACGAGTGAAATTTACACATTTCCATTTTCAACAAGACAATACCCTAAAACTTTGTATGAAAGTGGCAGCAGCCATAGGAGGAGCAGCAGCAGCAAGCAAACAGAGCTGGCCCCCTGCCACCACATTCATAGTATGTATGTACTTGAGAGTGTAATGAAGGCCATGGTGGTTGCCATAATTGAGATGTTAAAGCCCTCTCTTTCAGTAACCAATATACACCCCTAACCAGGAAAGAGTTTCTTGGATCCTTGGTTGGGTGGCAGGATCTCACCAACAGCCCAGTGATTGTTGTATACGTCATCACAAATCGAGGACTTGACACGTGACTAATTCAGCAGAACCAAAGTTTGCAGTGGCTATGGATGTCCACCCATAATCTGATACTTCCCCGTTTTCATTGTTGTTGTTTGAAAAGAGATCATTGCTCTTGCAGCAGTTGTTGTTGTTCCTGTTGTTGTTGCTGTCATCTCCTCCTAACTCAGCCCTCAGGACAGTCACATTGTGATTGATGTCTTTGGTGATGACATGCAGCTTGTTGTTGAATGCGGCAAGAAGGTAAGGAGATTCTGAATCCGTGAGATCTAACAGAATCGGAACCTTCTTCAGGACCACTTTCCAAGAATCTTGATTCGCATCATACACTTTGATCTTGCTGCCATCATCAGAGTTTGTAGGATCAAGAGCATACAATTGTCCATTCACAACCACGCTCAATTTGGTGCCTGCTTGACGTGCAGGCCAATCCTCTCCCATTCCTTGTGGCATCTCCACCCATACATTCCGCCTTGGATCAAACACCTCTCCACCCACATCCACAAAGAATGGCCATGAATACAAGCTTTGAGGTACACACAACTGACCCTTGAATGATGCCATCCCTGTTGCAATTGGCTTCAACATGTCTGCAAGAAATGCTGTTGGCGGAACTTGCGCCTTCCTGAATGGCATACTAGGGATCGGATGCCAAGCATCAGATTTCGGATCATAGACTTCAGCCGATTGCAAAGGAGCGAGACCACCACGTCCTCTGTCCACTCCTCCCACAGCGTACAGCTTATTGTCCAACACGCCCGTCTTACAATAAGCCCTAGCTGACTCCATAGCCGCAGCTTCCGTCCACTCATTGGTGCGGGATTCATACCTCCAAACTGATTTCATGGCACATGCCTTGGAGAATCCTCCCAACACATACAGGCAACCATCGATGGCACCCGCGGAGCATCCACAAAACGGCGTCCTGTCCAAGAAGCCTTTCCGTCTAAACCATCCCGTGAACAGACCCGAGATCCGCATTCCTCGTGAAGGAGCCGTCCAAATCCACCAACCCCAAGAGGATTTCTCCTGTGATGATTCTGCTACCTCACGGTTGTTGATGGTTGCATCCGGCATCACCGGAAGCTTTCGCCACTTACCATCAGCGGGGTCTAACACATGCCAAGCCAATCGATCTTCCTCATCCTTCACCAAAACGTAGAGCCACTCTTCCGTCAATCCCACCTCCTTTCGCAACTCGAAAAACTCGTTGGTGACCAGCACCTCGTTCCATTTCTTGCACACACATCTCAACAAAGCATGCGCTCCACGCGGCACTCTTGCCAAGATCAACAACGCTAGCTCCTCTGGAAGCCCCGGAATAAGCACCGTCTTCTCTCGCTCCTGTCGCAAAGGCACCACCACTTCCCCTAACAATCGCTGCCGCTTACTACTACTAATCTCCACCTGCGCGCCTGCTTCTTCTTGCTCCTTCTCCTGGGCCTGGCATCTACCAAAGCTCATGAACTGGCCCATCCCATCCTGCACTGGATCTGCGCCGTGTGCTCCTCCCTCATGGCCTGTCGCTCACTCTGTTGCCTAAGTACTCATAGAACCCTCATCTCTCTCTCTCTCTCTCTCTCTCTCTCTCTTCCGCAACGCCCCTTTTTGCATCCACCCATGCACCCACCCACCCCACCCACCAGGCGCCTTTTTTTAGGTGGGAACTAAATCTGCCCCTCCCCCCTGCCCTTTTCCTTCTTGCTCCAAATTTAGTCTCGAGAAAATCTCTGTTTGCATCAGCAGTAGCACGCGCGCACACATATGCAACGATTGTGCATTCTGTTGCTTACAATCTCTTTCTGTTTGCCGCAACTCAAGTATTAAATCAAGGTGATTAATTGATTCTGTTGCTTGCAATCTCTTTCTGTTTTTGTTTGCTTGTGCACAGTCTGGATATCTATTGATTAGGGTTGTTGTGCTCTTGCGTGATGAAAGTGCAATCTCTTATGCTTCTTGCAATGTGATTGACTCTCTATTTGCAGTAGATTCTTAGCTACTCTTCAATTGCTTCTAAATTCAATCTCTGTTTTTTGCAAGCAACCAAATTTGATGATTTCTCTCATTGCTTGTGAACCTCATCTCCATTTAAACTCAATCTCAGTTTGTGCAACACTAAGTCATATGTTGATATCATTCAGATGTGAAGACCAATTCTCTCTTCGCAGTGCAGTGCATTCATTCATTCAAATGTTGGTTATGCCAATGCAATCTTTTGCAGCAGAGACTCAAAACATTGATCATTGCTCCTGTGCAATTCCTAATGTGCCTTCTGACCAGCAACAAGGAGAAAGAGATCATATTTGGTTGCCTCAACCACGAAGAGAGAACAATACAACATTTTGGGTTTGACCCAACTCAATCAAACTCATCATCATTATCATCATTGAGGTTCATAGTTTTTCATGATCAAAGTTTGGAATCAGATATTTTGTCCTCCAAAATAGATACAGTGATGACAAGGAATTTTACCTGCACAACAAAGGTCAACAGGTGCATAAAGCTCAATAAGACAAGTGACAGTAGGCAATTCATTCTCAATAATAGAGCATGCAACTGACAACAGGCAAATACTTTCTGAATAATTGAGCATGCAGCTGTTATCACTCGCCCCCCAACAGTTTTTATTGCAAAATGTGAGTGCTTTTCTTTTCTGGAGCAGGCTTCTAAACCAAGACTTTCCTCAAAAACAAACAATAGTAAATGGCCCATCTATCAAAACTAAAATCCCCCAAACAGATAACTGGCAGCCTGCTCTTCATTCCCATTGAAGAGAGTGAGTGCCTGGATCACAGTTCTGCGGTCAAACCCAAGCTCCACCAGCCTCTGGACCTTGGCTTCTGTCTGTGACAACTCCTGTTGTCAAAGAAAAACACATCATTTGCAAGAGAGAAAAGGCATCATTTGCACAAGATGGAAAAAGAGCAGAGAGAAAAAAGAGTTTCAATATAAAAATGCTCCAAAGAGAGACCAAACCAGAGAAACAGGTCAAGCCTCTGATGATCAGGCATCTAGCAAGCCAAGTTCCCAAATATCAGCTCAAAATCATCAGACATCATCATTACAAACAGCTTTCAGTGAAGTTACCTCTGCACTTCTGGCTCTCTTGTTTGTGTCCTGGGTAGACGAGTCTGTGGGTGCATGAACTGGAGCAGGGGTGTGAAGATTCACTGTCGAACTACTTGCTCCCTTTTGCCAGTTTCATGCCAATACCACCCAGTTAAATACTTGCACGAAAGATGAAGTTTCTTAGTTCACCAAAATGCCACTGCCATTATTATTACAAACCCCATGATACAGCAGGAGCTGCCATGAGGATTTGCAATTGAGGGGTTGTTGGACTGATCAGCAGCTACCAAAAACAATCCAAGTGTCAAGGAAAAAAACTTCAAATTTAGAATATAGTCTGCAGATGGTATCTTACAGTGGCTGGAGGAAGTTCTTCAAGTCTTTTATCATCATGCAAATGCATCGGTAAATCCCTCTCTGCACATACAGTTAGACCAACAAAACCAGGAATGCGACATCAGAGCCTCTCTCTTGTAGTGACTCAACAAACATTTGATGCCATGCTTCAGATTGTTAAGAGGTTATCAAGAAACCTGCCTGCACTTGGACTAGAAATAATCAACAACCTTCAAGCGTCTAGATTACTATTACAGAGTTAACTGACTTTCAATACCCAATCCCAGATTCTTGCAGGGAATGAGGTGTATGGCACAGACAAACAAAAAACCTTGGTATACAATAGCATTTCCACCTCAATTCAGGCAGCGAATCATGTGGTCAGTCATCTCACAATGAAGAGAAACCGCTACACTTTGCTGCAGCAAAAGTAATGCAGATTGTTACCTTGTAAGAATGGAACAGCAATCTCCCCTCCACCAACACGTAGGACATTGTCCTTCAAATCAATAGAACACTGCAGAAAAAAGCCACAGGAATGTGAACTTGGATAGACCATAAAGATGATCACCCAATCCCATTTGTCTTCTGTTGAAGAGAATTGAAACAGGAATGTAAATTGGTATTCAGCAAAATCTACCTGGTGCTTTCGAAGCATGTCCAGGCCAAAAATAAACTCCAGATCAGCTTGGTCAAGCACTGTGAAGGAACAGGGGTAGAAGTTTGTTCCTATCTGTCCACACACCACACACACAGTGAACCATACATGCCAATCCTGGAATATCTGGATGCCATGTACTCAAGTACAGAACTTCTTTAGCCCATCAGCTCCTGCAGGTGTTCTACAATGGATAACAGATTAAAAGGTGCAAAGGCATGTGAAGATCCACTGAGGGCTATTGACACCAACAATACCCATGAGACTCATCCTACAGGCAGTTTTCATCCTCAGTACCACCAATTCTCGTGTACAGATTTCATCAAATGAGTACTAAGATATATTTCAACACCATGTTTGGTGTCCTGTTGAGAGAAGACGATTATTACCTTAAGGGGAGCAACATGAATACGCCCAACAATCTCTGACTGTCCAACTCCTTTTGCAATACCAACATAACGTCGGTCCATCAGCCTCAGAAGTCTACATTGACACACCAGAGAGAATAAGGTCTTGCCATGTGTCCAAACCACACACCAGCCATAAACAGTACTACGAGTTGATGATTCTCCACTAACAATCTCCACCATAATGGATGACCAGATTTGAAGTTGATTGGATCTGACAGGTAGCTTTTAGGAGCCCAACTGGCTAGGAACAATGCCTGTACATTAGTCTAATTCAACAACATGCATGTCCATACCCAGGGTGTGATCCACAATTCCTTTTATCATCTCTTAAAGCACTTGCTTCCCAATTAGAGTCAACTCTGTAAGAGAGCATAACTTGATCCAAAGGAAAAGCAGCCAGTAACTGTACCCGCAGCGTTCTGCACATGTTTTTGAGATGATGGTGCTTTGAGCTCCACTGTCAACAAATGCCTGTTTCAAAGCCCAGTAATCCATTAGAAACACAGTGAACCCAAAGATGCAACAAAATATCTCTGTACATTCTTTCTTGTGAGGTAAAAAATCCAGTTAATCCTCACTTCATAAGCTAGTTCCATATTGCATCCATAACTACATCTGATCTGCTTTAGTTCAGTTCATTCTAGCCCATCAGATGCATGGTCCTCCAAGAACTTGGCTTTATGACAAGAAACTATGCCACTTAGCTCAATGAGAAGCTATTGCTAATTTACCTTCAAAGGAACACCGTTCACCTCCATATCCACATAAAGCATAATCTGGAATACAAGAACAATGGTGAGCCAGAAAGCACAAGTAAAAAACTGAGAGAACCCTGAGGATAACACCCCAAAGATCTGCATGGAGTAAGATAAATCCTATGTGGAAAGTCGGTGCCAGAACATGAACATTTTGATGTAACAAAGACACTCACTGCTTGACACCATATGGACTATGAAAGTTCCAGATACAAGGTTTACCAGAATGTTGTGCATTTAGTAGTCCATTTTTTAGATTTGGTGAAAGCACAAGGACATCAGTGCCCACTTATCAGAGACCCAGGATTGTGTTAAGCCTTACCACACGGGCAAAGGCTTCTGGGTTGTATTCAATAGCAGCCTCCCAGTTCTCATCTACATTTTTCTGCAAATCACCCATAGAATGTAGCTTGTTAGGTTTATAAGCAAACTCAAAGATGCAGTCTTCGTAACAGAGTGCCATGATTTTTTCTTTACTATATTAACACAGTGACTGCCCCTCACGATGTATCAGAGCTTTGCCTTCATCATATATAGCAGGGACGAGTTGCCTCGACTCCCACAGACTTATCAGTGTACAAAAACAATCTACACATTCAGTTATGTCACGGAAACCTATTAACCAATACATGACCTTCATTTGGGTCAGGTGAAGATCTTGAATCTTAGCCCTGTCTGTCAACAACATTGAAGAAAATGAACTTGCCTTCTGCTACTGTATTCCATAGATCTATTTTTTACTGACTGATTTATGGGATAGCCCTGTCATTTGCATCTTGCAGAATAATCAACTCAAAGAAGAATCATACTTTCAAAGGAACAAGGTCAAGGAACTGTATGGACTCAAACAGACAACAAGAGATAACCCTTGACATACTTGGCCCTCAAGATATGCAGCTCATGCGCAGATACCCACCTGTCGAATTGCTTCTTCAATTTTCCTTTGTGCATCGACATCAAATGGGTCAGCATTCATCAAGTCCTGCAGAATCATGCACTCTTTCAGTGTTTCTGAGCAGCTTCTCAAGGTAAACCCAAATGGGAACAAGACCTGACTTACTCTCCACTCTTCATGTTTCTCATCACATCCTTCACGTGCTCAAGTTACATCAAAAGCTATGATCAACCCAGACTAAGCAAGCAGTGCTTCACTGGTATATTTGATTGCAAGCCAATTCTTGAATGCCGGTTCTGACTCTGCAAATCGCCAGAGGTAGTACTACCTCATTTGCATAAGAAGAAAGCAGCTGACAGCTCAAATGGAGACCCAAAGGCCACCACCAATTCATGTAAGAATCACTTTCACTGAGACATTTCTCCAATGTGCATGCCATATTTTGGGCATTTTCACTTTGAATTTTCCATAAATCCTGTAACTCACAAGTTCTTGTTGTTGTCGTCGCTGAAGTTCAACCCGGTGTTGATGTTGCCGCCGGAGAAGCATTTGCAATACTTCAGTGTCATCACTTAAGATTGCCTGTGCTAATTCAGGATTATTCTGTACCACCAAAAGCAGAGATGTGGAATATTAAATATCAAGGTAGGTGCAGATTGAGTAAGTGTGATTACTTTGTGAGCACTACACTGTGTCTAGCAGTTCATCCATCATGTTCTTGTCTATGATGACCAGTTTGCAAACAGAAGGAATATGGTTTAAGCTAGAGGTTCTGAAGATTGGCTTATTCAGGTGACATGAAATCGACAGAGCATAAACAGGTGCATGAGTTTCCAAAGTCATCTTTTCTGTGCCCTACATAAAACCTAGGATTCCTTGACAGTTGCATGAGAAGCAAGACGGATATGTGATGCAAGTCTGTGGACTTTGCAGCAATCTGCATATACTCAAAGTTAAGTCTACATGATGGCTATGACTCTTACCTGTTGTAGCTGACTCATAACATTGGGATCACCACGCAGATGCCTTTGAAGAGCAATAGGGTTTACAGCAGACCCATCTGGGTTGAGTGCCAAATCACTTGGTGCTGGTCCCCCTGCACTGCACTCACATGCTTACTTTCTGTCACAATCATGGCATCTGGCAGACATTTCTCTTGCAATCAGATTCAACTCTCCAGCTGCATAAGTAAATAAACCACCTGGCTGGCTTCAAAGTTCAATTACAATGATTGTATACCTGGAGGGAGTTGGTGCTGAAACAAGCATCAACAAATCATCTTCACCCACACCAACTGCATTGAGACGCATTGTGTTTTGCACCTCTTTTCCATTGAACAGTAACTGCTGCTGAACCAGTGGCACTTGTGTCTGCACAACAATCTCACCATCAGTCCAATTCCCAGTTTTAACTGATCATGGATCTCAGTCAGGTTCTTAAGCAACAAGTCAGAAAGGCAGAGTGAGAAAGCAGAGTGAGAGAGAGAGAGAGAGAGAGAGAGACTCACCTCCACCTCTAGAAGGGCCTTCAGATTCTCCACCTAGCATTCAAACCCCAGAGCCATTGAAAGAGTCAGGCACTTTAGGGTTGATTGGAGCACACCCCATTCTGTCTTTCTTTCTTTTCTCATGCAGTGACAGATCTGAAGTACAAATCTGAAGCTTCTAACCTGCATGACTAGCTTGTGTCACAAGGTAGTCACCAACAGAGAAATGAAGTAGCCGGAGCACAAGTAAGAAAAGCAGGCATATGAAAAAAAAAGTGAAAAAAAAAAATAAATAAATCAGCAACCATGAGGGGAAATCCTCCCATAAGTTCTACCGCTCAAATCATTTGCTTAGATGGATTTTTAGACAAAAGGAGCTTCATCTCCAAACTTAGGGTATAAAAACCAGAAGGGAAAAAAAAAACCTGAGCTCACATGAACCTCCTTGATCAAGCAAGCATTACAAGAGACAAAAACAAAGAAGAAGTTGAAAACAAAGTAGAGAGAATCCTGCTGCAAACTGCAAAGGGCAAATCCAACAAAACACCCCAAATTCTTCATCTCACTAATATTGCTTTCCAACCCAAAAGACTCCGAAGCTAAGAAAACGAAGATGGGTTAGAAGGCAAGCTTACAAGCTCGTCAGGCTCCACATCCAGGGAGACGATTCGCTCATCAGCGGTGAGAACCGTGAGCTTCATTTTAACAATCACCCAAGTCCCGATTTCAGCTCCAACAATAAGCCCGCAAATTGTCACAGCCAAATCCACAACCTCTTGAGTCTTTTCTCTTCTTCCTCCTTCTCCTCTCCTTCTAATTCTTCTTCAGCTCCTAATGCTGATCTAGATTCATGAAGAGAGTGAGAGAGAGAGAGTCTGACGTCGGGGAGGTCCTTCGCGGTAACCTTCTTGTGTCGGAAGAATGTTCTAAGGCCCCAGGGTGGGAACGTTCCCAAAATAGGGGGCCTAGAGTAGGGCCCTACAGTAGAAGCAATCCCAAAATAGGGGGCCTAAAAGTAGGGATTCTAGAATCCCTAGGCAAAATAACGGACCTAAAGTCGGCACTACTACAATGAAGGCAATCCTAAAATAAATGGCATAGTACTAGATAGTAGAAGGCCCTAAGGTGGGGGCAAAATGAGCATAGGATTAGGTGGTATAATGAGGCATTCACACTATATGGGGCCTAGGATGAGGTGATTGATATACAGCCTTGAGGTAGGGCCATAGGGGCTTAGGACTAAACAATATATAAAGCCCTAAGGTGGGGGCAATCTCAATTTAAGGGGCCTTGGCTTAGGTGGTATAAGGCCTTAAAGTGGGGGATATTCTTCAAATAAGAGGACTAGGACTAGACAATATAAGGGCCTAAGGTGGGGGGATTTCCAAAATAAGGGCCCTAGGACTATGCAACACATGGCCCTATGGTGGGTGCATAAGGGGGTGTAAGACTAGGAAGCATGGGGGTAATTTGTAATTTCCAAAATAGTTGGCTGAAGGCAAGGCGACACAAGGCCCTAGATGAGGCAATTCCAAAACAAGGAGCCTTAGACTAGGTGATATATGGTCCTAGTGAGGACATTCTCAAAATAAGGGGCCTACGATGAAGCTATATAAAGCCCCAAGGTGGGGACCATCTCCAAGTATGGGGCCTATGACATAAGCTTAAAGAAGTTGAGTGGGGAAAGTTCGTTATATTCAACAAATAGTTTATATCCACAAAATTGGCAAAAGACAACCCTTCCATGGGACATGTTAAACTAGTAAGCAAGCTTATTATGTGAGGAGTAATGTTTTTTTCAATTTTCCTATGGTGCATAGTGGCACTATCCATTTGATTTCCATTCAATCAAATGGCAAGTAGGACTGCAAATCTTTATATATACTTTGGTTATGGCACATAGCCACATGAGGTGTGTGTAAGTTGTGATCTCCATGGCAATCTAAACAAGAAACCTTCATGGTGAAATGGTGATCTTGTGATCCATGTAGGAAGATATATATTTTTATAGATTTTGTTGACATAAAAAAAATTGACACAACATAATATTATTCCATGTCATCAACCTATTCATTTGGCCTAGCCATGTGGCATTCCATGGCTCCAAATTGCACCAATTAAAATGGTTCAAGTGTGTGTGATCTCCCATTCAATACATTATATTAGTTATCAAACAACATATATAATTATTCGGATTGCTGATAAGGTTTTTTTACCTTTTTGAGTGCATAATAAAAGACCTTTTTTATCATCTTAAAATAATGTGAAGCATGGCAAATGCATTTAATGGAATGAGGGTTTCATACTCCCCTTACATGGAGATCTACTTTGATCATATTAAAAAAGGAATGACCATGAATGGCACTTCAGACAAGGGTCCAAGTTCCAAAGTCCAATGAAAAGGAGAAGTCCTATAGGGTGGAGGCCATAAATTGAACACTTGGCTTGAAACCAAAGACCTTTACAAAAAACTGAAACTAACCAAAGCAAAACCTACAGGGGCAATCAAGTAGTTTGGATCCAAAAAAGAAGGCATTATAAATGAAGACCTCTTAACAATTGTGTGTCCATGATTCTTCATAGGATTTAAGACCAAATTTACGAACACATTTTGTGGTTGTTCAAACATATGTAATTATTCTAACGTTTGGAGTTGTTTGCCATTTGTAAAAGTTTTAAGGAGAATCATTAATCCCACACAAACAATCCAATACAAATTTAATTGTTTTCATGATAACAATAAATGTACAAATTGATTGGACACTTACAATGTCACCAAATACAAATGTTTGCAACTGTGGATTATTTTGGGCATCTAATTTAGGTTTTTTTATGAGCTTAAAGGGATTAATCAAAATAATCCAATTTATAGTCTTCATTTGCAACATGTCACCATATCCGTATTCACAACACTCTCATTCAACATTGCCAAACTTGGACTTGTACCCATATATTGAAGAGAAAAAACTAAAAAATGTTAATGCAAAGTACTAAGCAAAGGTTGGATATTGGGCATCTTTTTATTTCTTGCAAGATTGTAAGATTATATATGGGACGATGATAAAAATGTTTGTCTTAAAGTTTTTAAACAACTTGTGACAACCTCCAAAGATAATCCATGGCCAACACACCTAATGAACCAAAATTTCAAAACATGGTTTCATTGATAATGTAACTACTTGCTCAAATTTTAGGCAAACAGGAAAATAAACAAATCAATATTATAATAAAAATGGCCTAAAAACAATTATGACACAAAAGACGATCCATAGGAATCACTTGTACTTGTTTCCAACAAGGAGATGAACCAATTGGTGCCGACCAATAGTTTTACTACCATTGACATGGAAAAGCCAAGCTCCCCAACATGCTTGGAAAACAAAATGATGGAAACAATTGATGAATAGGAAACCACGCCTCCAATTACAACATGCCTAGAAAATGTAATGATGGAAAAGAAACCACATCATGGGGTACACAAAGGACTAAAATGGGTTCCAATGATGTGAACACGACACCTACGGCCTTGGCTTTGTTCAATACATCTGAAACAAAACCTAACAAGACCATTGAAATTCAAAACTAATAGAAACCCCCTTTTATAACTATGTTTCCAATTACATTTCAACAAAGAAATATAGTTGAAAAGAACATATGTAGTTGTAATGTATTTTTGCACCTAGGAAATGTTTTTTTCAACTATAAACTAACAAAGTCAACAAGTACAAGTCAAAAATGACATTCTAGTGAAAGTGTTAACCATGTGTCAACAACATAGTAATAGCCATTACTTACCATTTTAGTTGCAAATTGCATACCATTATAATTGTTAATTTGTTTCAATTACTTTCAACTAGTCAATGAACCTTGTTTGTTAATTAGGTATGACGTTAACTAAAAATCTAGTTGCAATTTTAACTAGGTTGCAATTATGTAAATTGGACATTTGACTAATGGTTTATTTACATGTGGCACATTCACAAAGTTTGGGGTTAACAAATAATTAAATGACACATGACACATTCACAAAATTTGGGGTCAACAAATAGTTAAATGACAAGTGGCACATCCACATTCATAAACTAGGCATGTGGTGTTTGAACATTACCACCTAGCCTAAACATAGGTTAATTTTAGACCAAGGAACCTAGGTTAAGCCTAAACATAGGCCATTTAACTTAGGTTTAAACTAAGGGTAGACCTCGGCACCTTCATTTGGCTTAAACTTGAACCACATGGCACTTAACAAATGAAACCCTATTTCATTTGGTAATCTAGCCTTTAAGGTTGATCCTTTTTTATTCGTTCATCCCAAATGGCTATTACATTTTTATGATTATTATGTTTTTCCAATAATCCTAGTGCATTATTTTATATAGTTTAGATTGTTGGATTGGAAACTAAACAATATGGGATAAAAAATTTAGTTGTAAGTTAGTTGTAACCAAATTGTAACCAAATTGCAATTCAAATAATTCTAATTGCAACCGAATTATAAAGTAGTCTAAGCTTAAGTTCAAGCCTTAACTAATGTCTTACTTAACTTAAATCTAATTAGTTACATTAATTATTTGTAAATTATTCATTAACCATTTTTAATTACACAATTGTATAATTAAATAATTGAAATTATTATTATTATTATTTATTAAATAATATGATAATTATTTTAAATTATTACATTTTGAACAATTAATAATAACTATATATTAAAGAATTAATTATTAATAATTAATCAATATTTTAAATTATTAATTCATAATAACTTCCTATTAACATTTCATAAAACAAATAATTAATTAAAATATAAAATTTAGTAAATTATTAATTAATATAATGTAGTGATAATTAATAATTGACTACAATAATTACAACAACATTAATAATAATATTGTAGTTAATAGCTAAGTTAAGTTAATTATTTAGTAATTATTATTTGCATATTGTTACTTAACTTGTTATAACTCTTATGAACTAATATTATAGATATTAAAATTTCAAAAAAACACATATCTTAAAAATATAATAGCATGAAAATAATTCTTATTTTTATAAATATATAATAATTTATTATATATCCTTGCTAACTATTTTGATCATTATTATATTTTGAACTAATTAATTAATTAATAATTTAATTTTTATTGGAATTAATAGTCAACATTAAATAAGCATTAAAATTTTCAAAAATATTAATTGTGTATCATTACTTGATATGTTGTAAACAAAAGTTAAATTTACACATAAATGATAAATTAGACATGTATTAAACATACACATTATTAAATTCACTTACATTTCAGAATTTCATTAAATTTTATTTTCAAATTAAAATGTAATATCTATATGCACAAAAGTAATTCATCATACATAACCATTTATTTATACAAAAAACATTTACATGTAGTTTAACAATTAATGAAATTTTATCATAATTTAAAAATGTATTAAGACATCATATGTATAAAAATGAATAAACATTAAAATTTCGCAAAATATTAATTATTTATCATTATTTCATTTGTTGTAAACTAACATTTAATTTACATTGAAATATTAAATTACATAAATTTAACATAAATTACTACAAACTAATATTTCAAAATTTCTTTAAATTTTATTTTGAAATGAGAATGTTAATATTTATATGCACAAAAAATGATTTGCATTATACGTAACTATTCATTTACACAAATAGGATTTACACATAATTTAATTTTTAATGAATTTTTTTACAATTTAAAACAAATATTAAAATATCATGTATATAAAATTCAATCAACATTAATTTTTTATAAAATCATTAATTATGTATCATTACTTCATATGTTGTAAACTAGAATTCAATCTACATAAAATAATAAAATATATATTGAACATACACATTATTACAAACTTACATTCAAAAAAATTTTAAATTTCTTTTAAATTAAAATTTATTATTTATATGCATAAAATTGAAATCATTTACTAGTGGTTTTAACTAGTTGAAATATATAGTTACAACAAAGTTGTAAACAAGATTACAATTCATCCATCTTCTAAAACATTTTATCATCCTTATATATGTGTTAATGGTGTCATTAAAATAGTTGAACATTAATCAATGTCTTGACCATGTGTCAACTAAAGAGCCTTAGATGCTGAGGACAATCCAAAAATGGCCCTTCAGTCGAAACATGTTTCACATTGTTTATTAACATAATTAGTGTCGCAACCCTAACCTTGGGCTTATGACCAAGGCAAGGGCTTGCAAAGGTGTGAACCAAAAGTGAGCCGAGAGTCACATTTCATGCTTGTGGGAGTGCAAGACAATGTGAGGGAATGAACCCGCACACTCCCAAGTGAGCTCCCACTTTGGGAATTAGAGTCCCAATGGACTCTCGAATTTTTAGAGGGCGATTGTAAGGGTCAAAACTCATTGAATTGAAGAGTTCTTTATACATTAAAAAGCTCTTGGAACGTAGATGTCTAAAATGGGCTCGCATGACCCATTTGGGTTCTTAAAACATAAGTTATGATCAAAGAAGGGTTAGGAATCAAATTGGCAATTTGACCCCCGACCACTAAAAGTTAGGAATCGCCCTGATTTCCTTGGGTGTAGGTGGCGTGCCACATACTGTTGGAAAGATCTTGATGAAAGCTACAATTTTACTTTAGATTTCATTTCAATTGAAGGTATGAAAAAGAAGTTATGGGCCTCCAAAGTCATGGGAGTCCCAATTTTGGGAATTTCGGGACTCCAAGTTGGGAATCTCGAAACAAAATGACATTTGGGTGATGGCCCCGTGGCCAAGCACAAAAAATACTATAAGGAGGAAGGTGGTGACTTCCCCCAAGTCCGGGCCATGATGAATCTTGTGAGTCCATGGTTGTTTATGACTCGTTTGTGCACCAAAAGTGCTTCAACTGTGCATTAACCCATTGGTTATTTGGTTTGTGCAGATCCGTGTGAGTAATTGAATTGCATGTCACTATTCCTAGTCCCTATCCCGAAGCTCCAGCACACCCCTCTACCCCCAAAGTGTTGAGAGCTAGGGAGCATGCCCCCAACTCTTTCTACTTTTGTTGTTTTCACCTTTGGACTTGGAGTTAGTCCATCAAGGAGTCTGGGGGTGCGTCAATTGGGCGTTCATATTAGAGACATTGCTGATGTTGGGAATATTCAGCAAATGACCACCTAGTTGAAAAATGTTTTCAACTATGTATCAATATAATATATGAATCAATTTAATTAATATGATGCAAAGATAGTTTATTTTAATTTTTTTGAAATTTTTATTTTAACATAGTTACAAATGACATGTAGTTGAAAACTTTTTGGTTTAAAAAGGAAGGTTTTCTACTAGTGAAAAACTAGAAATGAAATGCCAATAAAAGTTTATCATCAATATGTGTAATAACGAAAAAAATTCTACTTGGACTTAAAATTTTGTGACTTAGAATAATAAACTTTAAAGTTTGAATAGATTAATTTTATGCAATTAAAGTGTTGATTGAATTGTTGAAAGTTAAAACTTTGTAAACATCTTTGAACTTATTTCTAATCATGTGATTATGTCTTTTCATAAAAGTAAAAAAAACCCATCTACTAATTTTGGATATATTTATGTAAGTTGATTTTGGGTCAAAGCAATGGAAGATTGAAATTGAAGATCAAATTTCCAAAGGTTTCATTTATGACCAAAAACACAAAAAGGCAAGCAGATAAAAAACAAAGTCATCCATTTCAAACAAAGGAATGTTGGGAAGATAATAACATTACATTATAAAATGTTGGAAACAATCCACAACGAACTATACAAGCAACCATACGAATGCATGAAGACACTAGTAGTATGCCCTAAAGTTCCACTATAAGAAATCAAGGGGTTTTGAAACTAGGCTTTTTGAATTGCAATGACCACATATAACTCATAATATTTCTACCACATGAATGCTACCAGACAAGTTGCACTAGTTGCACTAGTTGCAACTTGTTGTATTTGGCACCATATACATATAAAAATACATGCAACTCCATGCAATTATATTGCAACTCGATTGTAACAACTCCAATGCAACTAGTTTGCAACTCCTTTGCAACTAAATGAACAAAAATAATGTTAACATGGAATTTCATCCATCTATCAAAGATGAATTTTGTGGATGTCAATTGCATCTCCTTTGCAATTAAGGGTACAACAAAAAGTAAAGGGATGAAGTCAACTACCTTGCAACTCACTAACGACCCATATATTTGCACTTGAATATTGATGTGTAACTATAATCCCACTATTGAAAACTTCTTTGCAACTAGATACATGGCAATTGGATCCAATGTAATTGTTCCAATTTCCATGTACAACTATAGAGCAATTCATTTATTAATAATAATGATGGTCATTAGCCACCAAAAAACTAAAAAACAACTCATTTAGTTTTAGTTTATAATTCATTTACAACTAGGTGTATGGTTATTGGGTCCAATGTAGTTATCTTGGAATTGTTTTGAAGTAGTTATTACATCACATGGGCAACTCATCGATAACTAATAAATAGGAATAGTTGCCATTATGTGGCCACTACAAATCAACTAATGTGTTTTCACCACATCACACTATGTCACAACAAATTTGCAACTAGTTGTTTGGTTAATCAATACATTATAGTTGTTGCAAAGTTGCTATTAATTGTCCAATGCAACACTTGGATGACTCATTGGTAACTAGTAAACATGAACATTTGCCACCACATGACCACTATATGACAACTAATGTATTATGATTGTAATACTATTTTATGCCATCTTTACGACTACGTGTTTGGATCATTGATTCACTATAGTTGCGAAAAAATTGTATTGATTAGTTAAATGCAACTATAGATTGACTCATTGGTAACTAGTGGAACATATGCCACTAACTTGCAACTAAGGAGAAATGGAAGTGTTGTCTATTTAGTATTACTATATAACATTGACAATTAAACATTTGGTTTTTGGGTTCACTAGTACTTTGGTTGTAAATGAGTTTTTATGGATTGTCTAGCGCAACTACAAGGCAATTTAATGGTACTAGTAAACATGGACATTTACCACTAAGTGGCAACTGCATATCAATTAATGTGTCTTAATCATAATATTAACCTATGACATCTTTAATTTGCAACTAGATGTTTGGTTATTGGGTGCATTGCAATTGTATGATAATTTTCATGAATCTTCTAGTGCAACTACAAGGCAATTCATTGGTAACTAGAACAATTAATGCCTTTTCTATGTTATAATAGTCTTTACCCCTTTGTAACTAAACATTTGGTTATTGGGTCCACTATAGTTATATGAGAGTTATTATTAGGTGTCCATTGGAACTCATTAGTCACTAGTAAAGACGAATGGAAACTCTTGGCCAACTTTAATGTCCATTATAAAACTATTGTATGACTACATGCCCATTGACATATATTATTTATAACTAGTTGTTTGGCTATTTAGTCCAATGGAGTTGTATTGAAGTAGAATTGAATAGTCATTTCCAAGAAAATAACAACTCACATGTAATTGGTACAGACATGTTGCAACTAATTGCAATCTATTTTTACTATTGTTTTATATTTACTAATCCATCAACCAATATCATTCTGCAACTACGTGTTTAGTCAATGGGCCCACTATAATTGTACATGGCAATTCTACTTGGCAACTAAGGAACAACTCATTAGTTCACTATGTCGACAACTTGTTAAAACCCATAAAAAGGAATATAATTTGTGACTAATTGGCAAATGACATGCAACATGTACATGTTTTCCTTGTATTGTTGATGGACTATCCTCCCACATCTAGATCTATCACATTGTAATTAGGTGTTTAGTTATTGGATATTTCAATCAAATCTTACATTTGAACCCTTATGTTAAGTCCCTACCATATGCACCATCATTTGGGTCCTTGGCTAGTATTGGAATTATTTCAACACTAGCCTCCATCATTTCAACTATATATAATAGCTGGAAACTTGTACATTAAGTATAATCAAACAATTTAGACATTAAATTTAATGCCTTTCAAACACATCAAATGATTATAGTAATATTTCTAATACTAAACAACACAAGGGATTTTAGACATGAGTTCCTAAAACAATTTCAACATCAACATGGAAAAAAAATAGCATTTGACCTTTCCAAAATTTTCAACTTTAGTTTCCCATAATAAAATGCACTTGCATTTTCAGCTCATTTATTTGTAGCCCATACATGTGAAAGATTATAAAAATCAATCAAGGGCAAATGGTCATATTAAATTACATATACAACATGTTGGCCTCACTTTCACCAGTTAGGCCTTAAGATTTGGATGGAATCAATAATTTGATTATTATGATTTTAAATAACATAGTGCCTTGGGGCAATCTTCTAGCCTCAACCCTTGAACCTAGATTACTAAAGAATTCATCATTGTTCTCAACATGCTCATTTTGAGTATGTTTTCCAACCACAATTTCCACATGTCAATAAATTACGATTACGTGGAGAAAGGTTGTATAATCAACAAAACTACAAAACCATAAAAGTAGCGTACCTTTGAGGAACTTACAGTTAATTTGTTCATATGGGTTGGGTTTCATTGAACCATGGAATTTGGGAAATATCTAAAGGCTCAAATGCACAATTCAAAAGCAAGTCAAGCTTAAACTTTTTCTTTTTTTCTTTTTTATTATTATTAGGTAGCTATGAATGTTAATTATTCTCCATGAGGGTAGATGCAAGCTATGGTGGCTCACTTTTTGCATCCTTATGGACTTTTTACAATGTGTATTTTATTCAAATGCCACAAATGCATTGTAAAATCATCAATTTGATTAAAATATTTATGGATTGAAATTATCGACTTGAATAAAAAAATTTATTAAAGGGTGAAATTCAATAAACATACACCAATCATATGGTAATGGACTTTTAAAATGGACATATGGACTATAATCTAGGTTTTGCATTAGCATTGAAATGCATTTTTTCTTATGATTTCATTTCAATATTTTGTATAGGGACTCAAAAAATGATGCATAATGGAAAAATACATATGGATTGAAAAAAATTACAACAAAAACCTTAACCAACAAATAACTATAGACTTTTCAATGACTATATTTGGACCTTATTTTAATAAATCCCAATCTTGGTCATTTTTTTGTTGGAAATTGATTTTCTTTTCCCCTTACATGTATAATAAATAGTTTCTAAATGGGCAACCTTTCATATGGACTTTATTAATTGATTAATCACCACATAGGGCGCATTCAACATTGGTTTTTAACCTTTTTTTTCCATTATAATGTTTATTTTTTCATTTATATGGACTTTTGGGACCGAGATTCTTGTCATTTTGAACCACTATAGCTTACATCTACCCATGATTGTTTAGATTGAATAAATTCAATCTAATATGAAATTAACCAAATGTTGAATAAAAACATGCCCATTGACACCATTACACGTGCCAATGATAACATTTTGAAATCTTAATATATTGCAACCTATTGTGTTGTTAAGGGGGTAGGATGAATATGTGATTTTGAATGAACAAGAAAATTAAAATAGGGACTATTCAAGGAACTTTGTTAGTTTGAATTTTGAATTCTTGTTGTTTTGATCATGATGGTGTGACTTGGGATAGTTCAAAAAGTTAAACTTCTGGAAAACATGAAAGAGAGAAAATGAGACACAAAGTTTTAAAAAGAGGAGGAGGATTTGTAGGTATTTGTAATAGAAAACCATAGACTTTGTTTTGATATAACACATATTTTAAATGTTGTTTTGGAATTTTTTCAACAAAACATGGAACTATGTTATAATTTTGAAAGATGTTTTTATAATACAAATAAACACATAATTCTATAATGAATTATATGTTCATCTTTTGTGTGAATTTTTTGTAGTATTAGATTATGATGAAATGAATTAAAATCTTGTTTCTAAAGTTTATTACAATGTATTCCAAAGGGAAAATTCTAATTATATGCAATAACCATGAATTTGATGTTGGAATGAATTGTAGTGTTAAGTTTGTTGAAACTTAAAACATGAATAGTGAACATATGCATGTGAAATGCAAATATGTTGTTACAGTAGTGTGAAATATTTTGCAGGAATTTAAATTTCATTTCTACCATGTGCACAACAAGATATCACCACTAAACTTTAGCCTCATCATACTTCTTGCCACGTAGAACACATGAATGGTTAAGAAAACATAATAACAATTTGAGCTCCTCCATTGCATATAATACTTAATAGCAACATTTTTGAAGGCCATTGTAAACAAATATTGGCCAAATTGGTTGTACACAAATTGTTATATAATTCATTAGCAATGGCACAAAATATATTGTGGAATCAAAACATAGTTTATGATGTTTTGATGATATGTAAAACCACAAGCAAAAGAGGTTAACCCTTTGCAAATGGCAATGGAACTAATGATCATGGTTATAACAAGCACAATGGCCATGGGAATTGGGATGTACCTTTAATCATAAGCACCAAAATATTGTTGATTTTTGTGATTGATTTAGCAATCACCAAATCTATTACACAACATCCACAAAACAAATTGATTTCAAGTTTAATTGTTGTACTTGGATATAATGGTTGAAATGTTTTCATGATTATTATTTTTTCATCGAATTACATGGAGTCCATCTAAAAATTAGACACATAACATTTTGGCATGGTTCACATTAGAAGTTTTTCTCCTTTTACATTGCTAGAAAAAAAAGCTTAAAAGACCAAAAGCCCACTATGATTTTGGAAAAAAAGACCATGGACTTATATGCAAACCTTAAAGAGTAAAATATAATTTCCATACCTATGATCCAATGGGATTGCTTGTTCGATTGTTGGAAGTTTCAATAAAACATTTTACAAAACACTTTGATACAAAACCGAATTGTCAAATGCACACATTTGTGGATCCACTTGAAATTTGCTTAAACCATTTTTCCATTAATTGCCATATTTGGAACAATTTTTTTGAAGTGTCATGCATTTTTCTCCAAATTAATAATGATTTTTATTTCCTCTTACACCAATGTCTATTTGAGCTAGTTTGCTTCCAACCCAAATGTTGTAATGTATTTATCTCCCACCAATGCATGTCATTCTTGACAACAAACAAGAGCCAATATCATTCAAACCACTAAAGGAAGCATTCATATTAGTTGTTACCTAAAGGCTAACATCGATGGTGTTACCAAACCATGTGTTGATCATGCAATTTGAATACAATATTTTTTCTTGATCTCACCATTGGATTCATGTTTTGTGAAAATGAGTTGTCAACCAAGACTTTTGATTCACTCTTCCCATTTTACATATTTTCTTGGTTGAGTCTACAAGTTACACAACAACACATTTTGGGTTTTGCAACTAACCTTTATAATTACATACTAGTCAAAAAAGACATATGTGACTAATGACTAGTGAGTTGTTAAACCCATGTCAATTCATTCTTTTAGTCATAAGAGACTACAAAGCCCAATCATTTTAACGACTAAGATTTTTTAAAAAATTATAATTATAAAATTCCATGTCATCAATAACTTTGGTATGATGTGCAAAGTGCAATATGCAATCTCAGCTTAGTTGTTTTATTTAATTAAGTGTTACAAAAAATGCATTGATGGATGGATCACATGTGTCGAAAATCTATAAACACATTATGAGTCATTGCACATGACCAAAAATCAACTTAGTTTAATCCATGTAACTAGTGTAACCAAAAATAACCTAACATAACCTAGCTAGGTTAATTACCTATGTTAAACAACTTGGGCTACCCAACATAGGGTAGGTGGTTTAGATTAAAAATAAACGTCAAACTCCTAACATGAGAAACTTAAATTAGGCTATTTAACTTAAGCCAAAAGACCTAATTATCATAGGTTGCAAGGATGAAGATTTGAACCCCTCGCCTTCATTTTGGGGTTCAAGCTAATCTTCATCCATTGCACTACCACATTTTTTATACTAATTATATTTACACAAAATTATAATTTTGAATTAACTTTGGCCACTTTAGGTTGGCATGTCACGTCATCATTACACGAAAGACCAGATCGTTATTAATTGCAAAGGTTAATAATATTTTCAACTAATTAATAAATGAAACTAATTCAAATCAATGACATGAATCATGATGTGAAGTTAGTGTCACAAGTCATGAAATGTTGCAACTACTAGTCAACCTTGTTACCATGTGGCATGCCAACTCAACACTACATGACCATAAGTTGTTATTATTCACCAAAGTTGCAATAATCAATGGAATCTTGTTATTACTTAATTTTGGATGATTAAAAATACAATACAAATACACATTTAAATTTTTTTGATATTTGTGTAATAACCATTAGGTCATGATATCAATTACAATCATAAAACCATAATGCCATGTGGCACCACAATGTCCTTTACAACTATGTAATCATTAACATGAACTGGTAGTTACAATTGTAATAAAAAAAGACAATAGTCGTTTTATTAACTAGTTGTAAAACCCAAGATGTGTTATTGCGTGTGAAGAAATAAACATGTGTGAAGGAACGCTCTGAGTTTGGTAAGAAATCACGTGAGTTCAAAAATGTGTGAATAGACCCACATTTCAAACAAACCATGATTTTAAGGTAACACATGGAACACACAAATTTGATTTTTTTTGGGGAAAGTAGTTTGTGTATAAAGTCAAACTATTACTTTTTAGATATACATTCATCATTTATCTACTAATCAAATGGAGTTCATCCATCAAAATATGGTTTTCTCGTTGTTAATATTCAAGAATTAAATGAGGATTAATGTAGATAGAATCTATCAACAATTTGATTTATTGTCTTTTTCTAATGTTTGAAATCAACATTCTACGTGCATATGAATCAACCTGTGTGTAGATTCCTAGTTGTGTGTAGATCCTGAAATGAGTGAGTTTGTTTAGAGACTATAAATTAGCTTACATTTACAGAAGCATGGCCAAACACACATTGCACACATGCTTGTAATTCACAACCAAAATTGTTGGACATACATATTCCAAGTTTGCATGGCTAATTGCTTACATATGGGGAAGATTAGTGGGCCAACCAAGGGCAAGGTTACATTTGAGTCATATGATAAGGATTGAAAGAAAAATACACCATGTCTTTTATCTACTGCAAAGGTAATATGCTTAGGAACTTGAAGGTTGAAAACTACAAGCAATTTATGTGAAATGGGTAGCAAGTGCAAATTTTAAAACATGTATATCCACTTAAAAACTAGTATCTTGGTAAGACATTGGAGATGCTAGGAAAAGATGAAGGAAATCCATTTATAATTCACCAATTACAAACAAATTTTGACATTAGCAAAATTTAGACAATTTTTTCCTACCTAATTAGCATCTATTAGTAATAGTTTTCACCAATCGAAGATAACATAAGGTACAAGTGATAAATGGCTAAGAGAGATAATTAAAAGTAAACTACAAAAAATTGACAAATGGTTCAACTCCTTCCTAAGATAATGCATTGGCAAGTAGCACTTGATTCCATGAGCCTTGCAAGCTAATTGCACCAACTTGCAAATTCCCTAGTATTCTACGGCAAGTGAGGCAATCTTAACTTGGGGTTGAATGGCAACTACAAAGGACCCAAGTTATGGAATTCTTCCATTCAATCCAAAGTGGCATCAATTATAAAGACCATGGAATAAAAAAAGATGGCCCTACATGCTACCATTGACACACTGGGTTCCAACTTTCAAACATCTAAATGAGGTAAAAAATACATTGTTGTTTTCACAAAGGAAATATTGAAATGTTCATACCCACAATGTAGTTCTGTCATAATTCAAATTGTAGATAGAAACAAGCATTGCCATTGTTGAATGGAAATACATACCAAGATTTTGTTATAGACGTTTCTAACATTATTAACATTTGTGAGAGTATTCAATGTCTTTTCAACATTTGAATCTACTGGACTCACACAAACTACATAGTCAATTGAACAAAATTTAGTAGAATTTGAAATAGATTAGTAACATTGGGTCTTACTTGAACAAATTCAAATCAAGTCAATAATATATATGTAGCAAGATTAAAACATTTTTTCAACTTGGGAAAAAATGTTAACTAATCATCACTAATTTGTTGTTACCACACAATGATTTATGATTGGCTTGAGCTAATATATTTGTCAAATAAACTAAAATAAGTTAGTTGAGCCATGAACAACCCCCTGGAAACAATCAATTTCAAATCGAGATGGAGAAAGAGAAGAAATCAATGCACTTTCAAATTCAAACCTTCTTTGAAGCCCAACCCATGTTCTCTTTGCTCATTTTGAGCTAGCAAGATCAACAAGGTGGAGCTTTGCACATAGATATTCCTATACACAACCCTCTAATAGAGCACCATTTGTTGGAGTCATATCCCATTTGTGAAGTTGTTCTACTATACTAATGAAAATTGTGTGGATTCAATTGAGGAAGACCAAAAATAGAAACAAAAATCCAAATCATTAGCAAAACCCTTGTGATTACCACACAATTGTAATAAAGTCACTGCATTACAACAATGCACCCTTTATATGCCAGGCATTAAGTATAGTGGAGGAGATTGGCCCTATGTCATAACCTAATTAACCATTGGACTAGGAGAGGGTTTCATGCAATACAAACTTAGGTTTGGCTAGTAGGTACTGCCACTTGAAACCTTTATTACAAAATTATCCAACTTTGAAAACATAGTGACATAACAAACCAATGGGCACCTAAGACACTTTATCAAGTAGAGAATCCACATACTACGTATTAATTAGAGGTCCCTGCTCCATGGAAGGTCTTATAGCCATTCATGGATCAAATTAATTCAAAATTTGTCCACAATGTTTCACTGTTGTCATTCCTACTAAAAAAACTCATGTAGCTTACTTTAATTATTCATAATTGTTTGTATCTACATTGTTAGAATTTGTGTCCCCATCATCTTTGCCCCCATTGTTTCCATTGTCAACATCAATTCAATTTTTTTTGCCTTCATTTTCTTCATCCCCTTCTTTTACCAACTTGTTTCCATCTCCTACACAAAACACAATAACATTTAAAACATGAGTGCAACCATATGTAAGCCATGGTGCATTCAAGGGATGTTGTTTTGATAATCAAAATCCAAGAAACTAGTACCTGCTTGTTGATCACCAACTGTAACAATTTGATCAAATAGATTAACATCAACATCATTAACACCAACCCCATTTGCATGTCCAATGCCCTCTACAAGATTTGTTGGAAAGGCATTTAGAACTTGCTCCCCAACCACTTGTCAAGACCTAGTTGTTTTATGTAGAACAACTTTCCATCCCAACTCTTGAATAAAATCAGAAAAGAAGACTCGTTCTATTTGTGAAGGAAACACAAAAAGTTGATCCCTTGGTGAAAGTAGCCTCCTGAAATTGACAAGTGTGAAGCCAAATTCATCTTTCTTCATACCTACATTAGAACCATGTGTCTTGCTTGCACCCAAGAGCACAATAACACCAAAACCTTAGTGAAACCATAATCCAACTCTAGAATCTCCTTGCATTCCCTTATGTAGCAAATTAGTTTAGTTAATGGGTTTTGATTTTTTGGGGTAATAGGTGTTGTGTGCAAACTCCCCCATTACCCCAAAATCATATGTTACCATGTTATTTGTGTTAGGCCATGCAACTATTCGATAGTGGTTCCCATAAGCCATGATACTTTTATAAGACCTAGCAATGAATGTAGATGGGATTAACATGTCCCATAGCTCATGAGCATTTTCTACCAATTGTCCTTTAGTGTTAGCAGTTAATGTTGTTTTCGTCCATTCTTGGAAATTAGGAAAAACCCTTGGATTTTCCACCATATTGGCCTTTTTTTCATTATATTTCCTACAATACATGGATAACCATGGACCCCCATTATTCACTATGACACATATGAGATTATCACGGTGGATCCATCAAGGCATTGTTAGCAAGATCAACTAATAGGTACAAGATTTAAGTGAAATTGAAAAGTTACATTAGGGCATTAAATTAAAAGGACCCATTCTAGCCATGGAGATGACATCTAATTGTTTTCAGAAACATAGAGATGTGCTATGTTTTGTAGTTGCATTAATAATGACTGTGGTTTAGGTTGCCCTTGAAAGACCTTCCTAGCCACTCTTTCCTCTGCATCTTATATTCAACTTGTGTTGCCCCCAAGCTTTCCATGTATTTTGTGCACAAACCTAAAGCTTCATCAAAGATGTAGCCTTCTGCCATGCTACCTTCTAGTCAACACATGTTTCAAACATACCCCTTGAAGTCTTTCATGGTTCATTCAATTGGGTACATCCAATGAGCATGGATGGGTCCACAAATGTGTAGTTCATCAATCGAATGAATAACCTAATGTGTCATTAGATTAAAAAAGTTGAAGGGGAACACCTTCTCAAGTAGGCATAACGAATATATAGCACTAGTTTTCAAGTCTTCATATGTTGTCGAATCATAAACCTTTGTGCAAAGTAGCTTGAACATGATTTACAAATTCGCATGAGGTTCTTTAGCCATTTGATGATGCATACACAACGGAAGAATTGATTAAAACAAAATGTGGTAGTCATAGGATTAATTTCATCCTTGCAAGCTTACCCTTACCAACATTTTATTTAAACCTTGAGGCATATCAAATGGGCAACTTCAAATTGGCCATGGTGTTGAAGAAAGTTGATTAGTTTTCTTTTTGTATCACCTAAGGGGGCTGTCGACATGATGCATTATAGTCTCACCAACCTTTGTAGGGTGAAGTTTCAACCATAAAGAATCACAAACACCTGTAACTTGAAGATATAGTCGCACCTTTTTATTGTCTTTTTCACCAAGGATGATCTTCAAAACATTGACAATTAAGTTTTCCTTGCAGTGCATTACATCAAAGGTGTGTCAAACCAACAAGTCCTAACAACATGCACCACCAACAACTAGTGGGTTAGAGACCAAGGCCTTTAATGTTTACAACCTGGATGTAACCATTACAAGGGTAGGGTCTAAGTTATAGATTTACATTAATAGTTATGAAATTCAATTGGAACAATGCTAGTTTAAATATGCTTGGAATCAATCAATTCAAATTATATTTGTGTTGGACTATGAATAATTGAATAATTGAATGGTTGAACAATTGGTTGCCAAGTTCAAGAATGTTGTCATTTGCCTACTATGTACAAACACATTACCTCTAATCAAATTAATCCCAATTTGTAGCAATATTGATGTTGGGTTATGGATTTATTCCCATGTCCCCACTCAAATCACATTCCACACCCTTGTATAGAGTAGCAAGCTCCTTCCATCTCTAATCCTAATTATGGAAGGTATCTTGACCAACAAATCTAGCTATCAAATAGACAATTTATATGAAAACTATAATAGAAACCCATACTTACCATAAATGAAACCATATTTCTCACAAATAGAGCAATTTGAAGTTATGGCACAAAAAGTGCTTTGGAATGACATGTAATGTTAATCATACAATGGAATGGCCATTGCAACCAAATTAGGGGAGGAGTCATGTAAACATTTTTGATGTGTGGCTTGAGCTAATATGTTTGTCAAAGCCAAATTTGACCCATTTAAGAATTTGAACACATTCCAAACATTGTGTTTGAAATGCAAAATGAAGGCTGGAAGAAGAATATTGGGTCGTAACAACAATAATATTCTACATCTACTACAAATTTTGAAAGGATCCATCTAGAATGGTGGGCAATTTCTAAAAATTGAAAAGAAACATAATGGTTAATTAGATACAAATGCACTAGGACACTAGAATTCCAATATGATTATCAATCAAAGCCTATAAAACAATATCATTCTATTAAGATGATGGAAAGAACAAGGTGGATATTGCAAGTTTACAAAGAGGTCCATACTAGTTGATACAAGGCATTGATGGAAAAAACTATAGTCATAGGCATAGGGCAGTTTGTTGCTGCAAGATTGAAAGCTCTTTGAAGGCATAAATGGGATAGGGTCTTAAATAATTGAGTTTACTTTCCAACATGGTAAGTCAAAGAACTCCTTCATTTGATTTGTGTTTTTACAATGGGATTGTCCTCCTTTATCCCACCATTAACCTTCCAAAAATCATATGCTTTAGCATGCTCCAAGATGTCAATTCTAGTCATAATTGGTGGGGTTTGTTTTTTTCAGATTTTCCATTGAAGTCACGAGTGTTGGATTGATATGGGTACATGGTTAAGTTGTAACCACCTACGATGAAATTCATAAAGCATTTTCCACAAATTTCAAGAATGGCAAGAAGAGGTATTTGGTCCATAAGTTGGACAACCTTTATAGCCCTTGGTGACTTGGCCAACCAACAATCCATATGTTGGCAAATCATGGATTGACCACATCAAGAAAACATGCATTATAAACCTACGATCCCCAATGGGTTTAGTCACATCCCAAGCATGAACCCCCTTCCAAAACTCCAATAATGGTGCCATGTAAACATTAATATATTTAATTTTTATTGATTTTTTTTCCTAGAATCAACAACATTACAAGCATCAAAAAGAACTTTTTAGTTGTGAACTAAAGAGGTAGGTTATAGTTTGGGACAAGAATAGGTTGTTACGGCCATGTGGTGAAATCCTAAATGTTTTTGGGTATTAAGATTAAAAACTATTATAGATTTGAACACCTCAAATTTTTTAGTGTTTAATGACAAATAGTCATTTAAAAATAGGTGACAAACAAATAAGCAAATAGCTTACCACTTTCTCTTAAGAAAAATAAATAAATAACAATAAAAAATTATGCAACATCTCCAAAGCTAGCAATTAAAACAAGAAGTAGGAAAGACAATTTCAACACACATTTCAAAGCAAAAACTTGAGCAAAAATAAAACTCGCTTCATTTGAAAAGCTTCAAAGTGCAAAAAATACATATTAGTCATATCCCTAACAAAGATTAAGAAAAGAACCCTTCAAGCTTCCCCAAGAAAAGACTTCAAGCCCATAAGAAAATGGTGGGGGTCCTTAAAAAATGAAAAATCCCTAGACATCCTCCTAATTTCCAAGTTATCCAACCTTATCCTACATCTAGAATTTAGAACTAAAATCAAAGGCGACAATTGATTTTTTGGTTCTATTAATAATAACTTTTCAAAATTGGTAGTAACCTAAAATCAATAGTAGTGTAAAATCAGTAGAAACATAATCGATTTGTATTTCAAAATTGATAAAGTTTGATTTTCAGTACAAAAGTACAAGTCTTCAAAAATTGGCCTAGAAAACTTTCTAACCTTAACACTAGCCATGTGGACCAAATGGATGATTGGTTGTCAAAAAGGTTAATTCCATCTAACGTAAGCCCCAACCATAAGTTTTGCAAGTCAGTTGCAGATTTAAGCCAATTATCATCAATATGCCTCCATGGTTTTGAATCAGTTACGTGTTTAACCAATCTGTCTTGGATTTTGTTGTTGTGATACCACCTCATTAATTCAAAATGGTTGGGTTTTTTGAACATTTGTTTCAATTTTGGAATCAACAAAAATAGCCTAAGGATTTTTTTGGGACTTAATTTCATTTAGGAACAAATCAAGATAATCCACAAACATGGCAATATTCTGCTACATTATGCTCTTTGTGAAACAAAATGTAACCATTTTCACACAAATGGATGGAAGTGTACCCTAAACCCAAGTTTCAAATTAAACTTTTTGCTTCATAATGTGACAGGTAGATTGTTTGGTTTAGGAAGTGTGGAATTGCGTAGTAAAGACAACAATTCATCAATGAACCAATTAGTGCACCAATGAGTAGTAGAGGTATTCAATATCATGAAGGTGCCTATTAATCTATTAATCTTACCACTACTTTCAAACAACACAATTTTTTACTTTGAAATTCATTTCAAAAGATGAAAATAATCTAAAATAAGGTCATCCATGGGTGTAAGTACAATTGGGTGGTACCACTAAGAACGTCATACCTTCATTTTTTAGGACCCATCAAATTTTGGAAAAATATAGGAAACACATAAAGAAAGGTTTTTGGTAAAAAAATTTGTTGAATACATTAACTAGGTTATATAGATTTTGAAACTTTAACAAACTAAGAAATGTTTTGAATTTTGATGTTCCTATTCATTACATTCACACAAAGTTTCAGGAAATTCGTAGTGGTTATTTTCCTTGAACTTTTTAGTTAGGAACACTTTCCAAACAAGGTTTGGGGGTTTTTTTTTTGTGGATATAATTTTCTAAGGTACTTTAGATGGAATTATGTTTGATTTTTTTATTGGTTAATTATTTGAATATGTATAATTTAGTTATGAATTTCTAAAGTTTAGGAACTTAATTCTTGAAGGGGCCACATCAATAAGGAATATAAATATATAATGATTTCCACCTTTTTTATTGTAATGAAAACTTCAAGCCATATAGTTTGGCATGCAATAAATAAACATGGAAAAAAAAAATTAATTATGAAAACATTTTAAAAAGGGCCCAAGATATTTGGCCAATTTTTGTTCCTTACCCATTCTTTGAGGTGGTTCCTAGTGGTACCACCCAATTGTATTTACACCCCCATACCTTGTCTTTTTTCATTTAACCTTATCCCAGTAGCATCCTACTCCATATCATCAAAAATGTCAAAAGGATTTTGTTTGTTTACATTTCTTATTTGTTGCCTAGATTCACTAACTATTACACATCGCATGCTTGCCATGCATTAGCAAGTGCTCTTGCCATCTGAATGTTTAAAACTATTTCATTGTTATTTACAACAACATTATTGGGAGTTGGCAACTCTAGATTAGTGGGCCTTGTGGGGCCATGTGGTAGTTTTACACCCCATTCGTCATCACTTGAACTAGTAGGTGCATCCTAAAAAATAATAAACACATCAGAAATCAATTTTAAACAACCTACAATCATTAGTAGAACTAGTAATTCAAGCAACCACAAAAGGAAGATTGTATAACCCATAATGTTAGTTGAATGTAAGTTCTATTTAACATTTAAATGGCATCCTTTTTAGATGGTAGGTGAAGATGTTATGCTGCCAAAATTTATTTATATGTATAGAAGAAAATTATGGAATATTGTGGGTTTGTCTCAAAGTTATGTAGAAGGATTGAAGACTAATCAAATCAAGAACATAAATATATGCATACACTATTAGAAATTCTGTCATATGCAACCACTATGTTTACAACTGGGATGCAACTGCCTGTCCCATGCAACTATCTTTGGTTTTTTATGCAACTACAATGGATTTTTGCCCCCTTTTTGGGTGTGTATGCAACTATGGTGCAACTATGATCACCTTCATCCCAACCTTTGGATGATTTCTGTGATA
>Ga0116227_10000729_pt1 | contig 67013 bp, 55 predicted proteins | sample S1TSphgellanicum_FD_89693 | JGI IMG/M metagenome (GOLD analysis project Ga0116227, IMG submission 89693) | Host-associated microbial communities from peat moss isolated from Minnesota, USA - S1T2_Fb - Sphagnum magellanicum MG | ecosystem: Host-associated > Plants > Peat moss > Unclassified...
GCTACTGGCTCGTTGCTTGTTCCATCGAGCGGCAGGATCGCGTGAACTAGGTGTACATAAGTATGTACTAAAGATACATGTTGACGTGCATGGTGGTGTACAATTATGTTATGGAAAACTCTTTCTTCTGCACTTCATTCTCTTTAAACACTACTTTTTGTTTTGCAAATTGAGTAGTACATTTGTAGGTATTAAAGGTACATAATGGTGTACATTATGGACCAGGTAACTGGCTGGAGCTTTCTAGTTATCATGAATAGTCTCCATGCTTACAAATAGTCTCCATGCTTACGCACCTTGACTATTCACAGTAATATATGCATTTGAGCCAGTTACAATAACCAAAAGCATCAACAGATGTCCAGCTTTCCAATTATGAGAGACAGAAGAGGAGGAGTTATGAGATTTCAGCCAACGAATGACCAGGAACATGCAAAAAGTATTAAGGAAGTACCCAAATTTTGGAAGGTAGCAAACATATGTAATATAACTTGGGAGCTCTTGTCAGTTATGTTATGTTAAACTCTCTGGCTTGTGCACTTCATTCACGTTGGACACCAGATTTTTGTTTATTTTATGAATTGGGGGTAAGCTACATCATAGGTAGGTAGGTAGGTACTAAAGATACCTACCTAATGATGGTACTTCGCTTTTGAGTTCTTCTCCAACAACAGGCCTGTTGTGCTGCTCCCTCCCACTGTCTGGGAATTCGCCTCTCGTAATGCCCCCGCTCTCAAGCTCTCTCGTTCTTTGTGCATGCCAACGTTGCCGGGGGGGGGAAGGGGAGGGGACGCCTTTCACTTCTCCTTTTGTACCTCCCTTGTCCCCCATCTCTCTGTTTCCGTTTTTGCCCTCATGCCCCGGAATGTTTCTGAGATTGGTGTGAAAAATAGGAATCTTTGTGGCTCTGGTGTAGTGGTGGTGGTTTGTAGTGTTTTTTTTGTTTGCGGAAAAAGTTTGTAGGTGTTGATGCTGGTGGGTGTGAGTTCTTTTTGTGTTTTTTGTTGGATGTGATTCAGTTGGTGAAGTCTAGGGTTAAGGGGAGGAGGGGGTGAAACAGAGGCAAGAGCCACAGAGACAGCGGCAGAGACACAGATACATAGAGGCAGAGACAGAGATATTTGGCGTTTTTTTTTTGTGTGTGTGTGTGGGGACGGGGGGAGGGGTGGGGAGGAGGAGGGTGGCTGTGTTGTGTGCAGTAGTGGTTTTGGGCGGGAGAGATGGCGCAGGGCGAGAGTAGAGAAGAGGATTACAGGAGGAGAGAGAGGAACGGGGAGCATGGGGAACCCAACTGTGATGACAATGAGTACAGGATGTTGATAGTCGGGCATATGTTGCCACTGATTGCCACAAGAAGTACGGATGATCAAGGGTGGATATTTTCGTGGGATGAGGATTCCTTGCTGTTGCAGCTCAAGGCAGGTTTGCCCAGGGAGATGGAGGTGATCTACATTGGGTGCTTGAAAGTGGACGTGGGTATAGCTGAGCAAGATGAGGTGGCAGCGACTTTGCTGGAGAATTTCAACTGTGTACCCGCATTCTTACCATTGGATGTCAGGACACGGTACTACCATGGGTTCTGTAAGCAAACCTTGTGGCCACTTTTTCATTATATGTTGCCTCTCAGTCCTGAGCATGGTGGCCGCTTCAATAGATCCTTTTGGCAAGCTTATGTGTCTGTGAACAAGATTTTTGCTGACAAAGTCATGGAGGTTATCAGCCCCGATGATGACTATGTGTGGATTCATGACTATCATTTGATGGTGCTTCCAACTTTTCTGAGGAAAAGATTCAACAAAGTCCGGCTAGGTTATTTTCTTCACACACCTTTCCCATCCTCTGAAATATACCGCACTCTGCCAATGCGGGATGAGATCCTGAGAGCTTTATTGAATGCTGATCTGATTGGATTTCACACCTTTGATTATGCGAGACACTTCTTGTCATGTTGTAGTCGAATGCTGGGGTTAGCTTATGAGTCAAAGCGTGGGTACATTGGATTGGAGTACTATGGGCGCACAGTTGGCATCAAAATCCTGCCTGTGGGTATCCACATGGGTCAGCTTAGGGTTGGTTTGCAGCTTCCTGATACCAAGTGGCGCATTGGCGAGCTCCAGGCTCAGTTTGAGGGCAAGACAGTGCTGCTCGGAATGGATGACATGGATATTTTTAAAGGCATTGGTTTGAAGCTCCTTGCATTGGAGCAGCTTCTGTCCCAACACTCGAGATGGAGAGGCAGGGTTGTGCTTGTGCAGATTGCCAATCCTGCCAGAGGCCGAGGAAAGGATGTTGAGGAGCTTCAGAATGAGGCATATGGAATAGCTCAGAGAATCAATGACAGGTTTGGGAGTGAAGGCTACAACCCAGTTGTATTGGTCGAGAGACACGTGCCATTTCATGAAAGGATTGCATATTACACTGTTGCAGACTGTTGTGTTGTGACTGCTGTGCGTGATGGGATGAACCTTATTCCATATGAGTACATTGCATGCAGGGAGGGTGGCTCCCAATGGGATGCCCACATTGTACCTAACCCAGAAACCCCAAAGAAGAGTATGCTGATAGTGTCAGAGTTCATAGGATGCTCACCATCACTCAGTGGGGCAATTCGGGTCAACCCTTGGAATATTGAGGCCGTGGCAGAGGCAATGAACTTGGCCATAACTCTGCCTGACTCTGAGCAACATATGCGACATGAAAAGCACTTCCGGTTTGTGAGCACCCATGATGTAGCCTACTGGGCACGCAGTTTCATGGGAGACTTGCAGCGCACTTGCAAAGGTCATGCACGGCGCCGCTGCTATGGAATTGGTTTTGGAATGGGCTTCAGAGTTGTTGCTCTTGACCCTGATTTCCGCAGGCTGCGCACAGATCTAATAGTGTCAGCATATAAGAAGAGTAGCAACCGAGCCATCCTTTTGGACTATGATGGCACCATGATACCGCAGGTGTCCATTAACAACCCAACCCCAAGTTCAGAGGTGCTGTCTGTCTTGAATACCCTTTGCAGCGATCCCAAGAACTTTGTGGTAATTGTCAGTGGGCGAGGTCGCAACATTCTGGATGACTGTTTCGCCTCCTGTGAGAGACTAGGTCTTGCAGCTGAGCATGGTTACTTTTACAGGTACCCCTTATTTCTTCTTTTCTCCATGTAGAACCAATAATGCATAAACCAGTCAAGATATTAAGATGAGTCTGCTTTGAAGTCTGCAGGGTTGGATTTATGAAAATGTAATGTTGACCCACAATCTGCATGCAGGTGGCATAGAGATGCAGAGTGGGTGAGATGCAGGTGGCAGAGAGAAGACTGGGATGCATCAGTGGTAAATTTTGAGTGGAAGCAAGTGGTGGAACCACTGATGGAACAATACACGGAGAGCACCGATGGATCATACATTGAATGGAAAGAGAGTGCAATGGTTTGGCACCACCGTGATGCTGACCCTGACTTTGGGTCATGGCAGGCAAAAGAGCTCTTGGACCATCTTGAAAGTGTGCTTGCCAATCAACCAGTAACTGTGAAAAGCGGTGCACACATTGTTGAAGTGAAACCTCAGGTGATCTTTTACACACACACCTTTGTTATTGGGACAAGTTTATGATCTGTGTTGGGGTGCTCTTTGATGACATAACTGGAGCTAATATTTTTTTCTCCACAGGGTGTCAGCAAGGGTGTAGTTGTGGAAGAGCTGCTGGCAATGATGGCTTTGAAGAGTGCCCCACCTGACTTTGTGCTGTGTGTTGGAGACGACCGCTCGGATGAAGACATGTTTGAGGCTATATCGACCAGCATGGCTCGATCACGCATTGCAGAGGTGTTTGCATGCACTGTTGGGCAAAAGCCAAGCAAGGCCAAATACTACTTGGATGATGTCATGGAGGTTATCAAGTTGTTACAGGGGCTAGCTGCAGCCTCAGACCCTGCAGCTGTTCACTGCTTGGCTAGCTCTTCATCAAATCCTAGCTTGGAGACGTCCTTGCATATATAAACAAGTAAGCTGTTCTCTCTGTAGAAGCCTTCTAGTTCAGAATCAAATCAACTCTTTCAAATCAAAACTTGGTCCAACAAGTTTGTGTCATTGTTTTCTAAGCTCAGGATGGGGAGTGCTGCCTGTATGGAGACTTCCCCCTGTCCATTTTTGTTTTGGCAAATGGATTGTCAACTTTTCCTAATATAGATTTGGAATGTCTTGCTGCTGCAGGCTGTGAGTGCAGGCATTTATTAGAACTAGTTTTAGGAACATGGCACAACGCAAAGGCTGGATGTGATGCTCTGGAAAGTAAGAAGCTTCATCATCATCTACACCTGGAAGGGTTTACGAAGTACTTCATGCTCTGTCAACAGGAGGAGTCTTGCCCATCACTAGTTGAGTGTGCAGCTTTAGAGATGTATTTATATGAAAGTATGTATTGCCACTTAATGTTTTTCCTACCGCGGAGCTACATATTCTCCAAACTATGAAGCTCTAGGAGCCAAATGTAGATTGGAGTTAGAAAGCTGTCACAAGCAAATGGCATAGGTTTTGCAACTTGACAGGAGGCTGGATCAGTATCTGCAATGTTGAGAGACAATTAGTGTCAGATTGATCCACTAGTGGTATGTAGATGATGGGTTGTAGTTGTAGTGCAAGGGATTCTCCTTTTACCAATGTTGATGTAAAGCCCACCTCCATTGTACTACTTGTTCCACCACTGAATGTTGCAGTTCATAGGGCTGAAGTTTGACATGCCAAGGCTGATGTCCATCCCCTGTGGTTTGGTGGCCATCCATTGGTAATTATTGGTCGGGAAACTGATTTTTAATTGATGCTCAATTTCCACATATATGGAGAAAATGCATAGTTAGTTACTAAGATGGGTACGGTCTGTTGATCGTGATCACCTGCTGACTTCATGCCCATGAAACCAGTAATCCATCAGAACTCAAGAACTGAATTTTTGTACAACTTGCTTACTTTTGGGTCAATCAGCAGCCTTCTGTTTTTGCTCAGAATGTATTGTAATTTGTCCACAGGATTACAATTCTGGGATCAAGATCAGTCATTGTACTACATACAGCTGCAATTTATTTCCTGTAAACATTGGTACTTGCTGAGCTACCCTGTTGGACTTTTGTAAGTACATGCCAGTTTTAGCCCACTGGATTTCATACGGAGGGATGGATTGGCATTCCAGCACAGTCAATTAGCCTTTGATGCCCAAGTGAATTCTGCTTGAAACACTTTACCTCTGATTTTAACATAGTGGTGTGCCGATCTAGCCTTTTCTGAACACTGGTTGTTCCTGGATGCATGTGCAGAGTGCAGTAATGGTTTGTGATTCACTCTTCCAATGCATCCAGGAAAACTAATTACGCGGGTAACTAAATTATGGGAGAACAGATAGCTAGCTAGATGTGATTTGGACCCAGTTTCTTGCTGCCTGTTGAAAGTATGAAGCTGTGATCTACAATCTTCCACCCTATTGCAAGTTATGAAACTTCTAGTGAAACTATGTTCATACCAGTGTTGGGCAAGCATCACCAGCTGGTATAGGTATTGGATCATTTTTAAAAAATTGATCAGCCTGGTGCTGCTAATATTGGATCTTTCTTTAACTTTTAAACCAGCCTCATCCTGGTATTTAGGGCCCAAGGATGAGGGTACCTACTGGGCAGGTATTGGTACGAGGCTGGGTATTACCTCAGGTACTCACTGAGCATGTATTGGTACCAGGCTGGTATTACGTCAGGTCCCTACCCTTACCATGTAGGTACATGTATGAGGCTAGAATTGCCTCAGGTTGTACCTGTCTGGTTGGTTCTTTGATACCAGGACTAGTACGATTCTATGTGTCAAGGTTCATACCTGCAGGCAGCTTGCAAAATGTGGCATTTTGAGTTATTATAGACATACAATCACAGCATTTCAGATAGATGAGCAAGTGTTATACTATGTTGTTTTTGTAAATGTTATGTTATACAATTGTGTTGGTGATTAGTATTGTTAGATTTTCTTGATTTTGTTATAGCTACATGTTGGCAGAGTATAACCATAAAGCCTCATTGAGGTAGCTCAAATTTCTGAAAGAATTGCAAGGTGTATCAATAGCTTGGGAACACACTTGATTGCTTGCCAATCAATTGATTGCAATCCTTGGGCATGCTAGAAATGAAGCAAACCCAGGGTGAAGTGAAGGAGGCAGACGAGGTCCAGCATGATATCATACAATTTGGATTTTACTTGGAACATCTGAGCCTGGAAACCATGATCTGGAATTGAAGGGAGGAAAGAAGGCTATGGGATTGGGAACTTGGATTGTTGATTTGACTGCATCTCAGTCATAGAAATGATCTCCTCCTCAGTTATTATACCAGGGAAGGGCCTTGCTATCAAGGGATTTACACCTTAGACCTGGGGTGCTGACTTTGGTTCACAAGGCATAATGACCTGACAGGAGGGCCTTCCCTTATACAAAATATTGCCAATGTGCATGACACAAGAATTAACACCTAAGGTCCTTGTGTGGTGGAGTCATTCATACATGATTTCAAGCATGGTTCGGGTGTAAAAAGGATTGTCTCACAATCCAATGGACCCCTTCCATTAGACAGGTCTTTAAAACTTAGTGCCATTCTCCTATTGAAAGCTTTTTAAATTTTATAGACGCATCCATTATTATAGGTGTTATCTTTTGAAGATCATTTCTAATTTGAACAAGTCTAAGAATTCTTTACAAGCCATGGGAAAAAAATTAGAATTTTGTCTCATTGGGTGAAACTATGTTCAAAGACTCATTAGGCATGTGTACACAAATTCTTTTTTTATTACAAACACCTTAGGTGTTAATGTGTATAAAACATTTAAATGTGACAAGGATCAAGTGCCCTATTACAATGTATAAGGTTTGAAAAATGAAAATTTTAAGAATTGAATGGAACATGGCTCACATTGGATAAACTTTATAATTTGTATTTTCATGAGTGAAAAAAATAGATATTATATATATATATATAAGAGTTGAAGATAATTTATGTCATTTGACATGAAAAAAAGAGAAAAAATTAGGGGATATCTTAAGTTTTGTGAAGAAAAAGATAAGGTAAGGACTCCCAAGAGTTTTTATTTGTGTTTCAAATGGGATACCCCAATCATGTTTTGACTCAAATAACTTATTAGTAAGCTTTTCCAAACCAATTGTGAGATTTGTGAAAACCACAAGAATATCAACCAATGATAAAAAGAATGACAGTGAAAATCAAAATGTGAACTTGCATGACTTGGGCATAATACAATGACAATTTATGCATTTGTATAGGAAAGCATGTGTGGACATGTTGTAACCTAGAAGTATGTCTTGTTTTTTTTTAGGGTTTATGGTGTGAATGGAAATGTATTTGTCATTGTCTAAGTGTTAAAACCTACTTTGCTACTTTGTCTTTTATCGTTCATAGGAGTGCACTGTGATTTGCAAATGTTTTTTTAGCAATGGCTTTGGTTTTATGAAGGAGTGATAACTTAGGGATTTGTATGGTGTTGTTTTGTTTTTCTTGAGTGTGGATGTGGATGATGTTAATAATGGAATGAAATTGAAGAAGAATGGAATTTATAAGAAGCAATGTTCAATAAAAGTTAATCACTGATATTTTACTTTTACTTTATGTGTTCCATAAGATTGAGGTTGTTTTATGTTGTTCCACTGATGGGAACAATGCCCAAATTTCTATCTTAGTAGGTTTGTGCATTTCTTTCCAAGATTTGTGATGTGTAAGAAAATTGGTGAACAAAATACTAGGTGCAATAGAGTCAATAGAAGCATTTGATGGAATTGATGAAAGCCTTTACGAGATCATTATAGTTGATTTGTTTGTGGTTTCATTTTGCTCAAGTTCAATATATTTGAATCATATTGGGAATTGTTGTATATGGGGGGGAGTCAAGTACCTATTTATGTGGGAGTTTTAAGCATAACCTTTGTTTGCTAGGAAATGATTATATAGTTTTGAAGCTCAATACGTAATTTTCTTAAGAATGCAGGTTGTTTTGTTTGTGAAGATGGCTTGTGCATAAACATAAAGCTTGAACTTGGAGCTTTGAACTTGTAGTTTAAACCTTAATATGATTCTAATCCAGTTACATGGATGAATGTGTTCATAGATGAATGATTTCATATGGATGAATGTCATTTTTACACGAATGAATTTCATTTATGAATTGGATTAAATAAATAAATCATTGGATGAAATTCATCCATGATTGGAAGATAAATAAATAATAAATATTTATATCCATCTTCATTTGTTATCCAAATATTAATATATCAAACTTGAATATCATTTAATAATGATGGATAATGTGATTATAGGGGAAAACATGATTATGGGACCAAAATAATTTAAAATTTTTTGTTTAAAAACTCATTTTCATCAACAATGCTAAGCAATTAAAAAACTATTGTCATGGGATGAATCTTACCTCCACCCGCACCCCCTAATTGTTGTTAACAACATTATATATGTATTTTGTGAAAAATTAAGGCACCTTGAAAATAAATAATTATTAAAAAAACCCCATTGTCATTTTTGATAGTAAGTTGTTTGAAGAAAGTTAATTAAAGTGCTCCAAATTGAATTTAAGTTTATTTCAAAAATTGATTGTCATCGATGACAATAGGCAGTTTAAATATATTTAAAGCATTCAAAACCCATCATTGTCAACAACACTAGTTAAATTTGACGAAAGTTGTGGCACCCTCAAAGAAGAATGAAAAAAAGTCCTTCGTTGTTGTCCACAACATTTATAAATAGGTTTGAAGGAAATTGTGGCACCTTGCAAGAGGAAGAAACTACCCATCGTTGTGAACAACACTCAGCTTGAAAAAATAAAAAACAAAATAAACAATGAATGTGGAATGGATGTTAGTATGATAATAATAATATAGTCAAGACATATTGAAAATAATGACATTTAAAACCATAGCCATCAAATACATTTATAATGAAATTTACATTATATTATGCAACAAATGTTATATCATATAAAATTAAATGTATTTTATGAAACTCTAGTTAATTAAAATTAGGGGGGGAAAAAATTTCATTGATAACAACTTAATGATAAAACAAAACATTCATCCATAATTTTAATAAAATTTTAATATATTAAAAACATGTCAATTCAGTTATTTTTTCATCCATACATTAAATGAATGAAAAAAATCATTCATTCATAATGAGGATGAATGCTTACATTCATCCTCATGTTTGTTTTTAAGTTTACATGTGTAACATTCATTTTGTGGTTAAATTCTTAGGTTTTACTTGCATGTTTATAAGAGAAAAAACATTTTACCACTCCAAGTTCTAACTCTAGGCTTTAAGCTCAGGCTCTAAGCTCATGCAACAACTTGCCTCTTTTGTTTGTCTATAACATTTCCAAGTAGTGTTAAAGGGATCAATGTTGATTATTATCATGGTTTTGTTGGGGCGTTTTGTAATGTACATGGGGTTGTATGGAGATCTTGAGTGTTTTGATCTATCATACGTTTATTATTTTAACAAGGATATTTTGTTAGATACAAGTACAATGTAATCAATAACAAGGATGTATGATGTCTTTGTAATTGCATGACTTTTTAAGTCTCAATCCAAAAACATTATGTTGTTGATGAATAGAATATCTAGCATCTTTTGTATGCCCTCCTTTTTGGTATCAAAGTAGGTTCTATCTGGTGTCAATATGTTAAGTTAAAAACTAGACAATTAAGGGTGATGTGTCACTTGGTCATAACATGACAATTCTAGTGAGGAGGATATGGTTATCAAAGAAGATCTTTAGGTGTTGCATGAACAAAAATTGATACAATTGTTTAACCTGGATATTGGAATGTTTGCATCGGAACCCAAATCCATTGTTCTCTACGTACAGGTTTTGGAGTCATCAACATTGTTGGATTGAACCCATCAAAGGCCAGAATGAAGGACATAGTTATAAGAGTATCCCGTAATGGCTTAGAAACTTGGGCCCAAGTTTGGATGAAGATGTGCAATGGTAATAGAGCTTGGCGAGGTGTTGTTAAATTTCAGGGAAGAACTTACTTCTCCCACTTCTTTTATTCGTTCATAGTTCTCATATTTGAAGATAAGGATTCATTTATTTGTAATGGAGACATCTAGATAAAAAAAGTCAGAGATTATTTTTCTTTGTTTTTGGGATGGAAGAATTGTTTGCATCTAGAGACAAGCTGATTAGGGTGGAACATATTGGGTGTTTTTCTAAGGTGACAAGTTGGAGAGCTAGATCAATGTGGAGAAATCCTGTGGAATTTTGCAATCTTTGAAATTTTTGCCTTTGTTGTAACACCTATAAACTTTGGTGTGGCATCGATCGGAGAATAAAGTAAAAAATTGTTGATTTGAAGAAGTGTTTTGTGAGTGTTATCAGCATAATGTTACAGTGTGTGAAAAAAATTGTGAAGGAATTAGAATGAATTTACATGGAGTAAAAACTATAAACCCAAACCTAATGGTTCTTGAAAAAGCCAAGAACTAGCCAACACTAGTATATGCCAATGTTATGGGGTTATTTGAATTTATAAACAGCTGTCAATTAGTCTGATTTTAAAAATATTTCAAAATTAAGGAATTGCTGATTCCTGATTTATAAAGAAATCAGAATCAAAGAATGCTAATCCTAGTTATGTCAAAACCTTCCAAGAACATGTGGTTGTCAAAAAAGAACATACAATGAACTTGCAATTTTATGGCCAGTTAGTTGTTATTCAAATTTTTTTAAAGAAGATTCATGGCTAATATACCAGAATTGGATCTTTGATTTCTTGAGAATGGTGTTGATGAGTCATAAGAACCACCCTAATAACCATGGGGGTCTGTTGCTGTTAATGATAACTCAACATTGGTATATATCTGCCACATACCACATAGTACCATCATGGCAAGGGCTTGTGGAGGGAAAGGAGGAGCATACAAGGCATATTTACCAAAGACCCTTGAATAGAAGAAAAAGGCACCTACCAGTGTTGGGCGGTTATTAGAAACATGAGTAGGTGTCTGGTGGTTTTAAGACTCATACTCATGATTCTAAGAAGAAATCAAAGACCTGATTTTGATATATATTCACAGTTCTCAATAAATTGAAAAAATTAAATAATTGATTGAAAAAATGTTGGTTTTTTTATTAGGTCCTTAATTAAAATGGCAAGTTTTTAAGGGTTTTTGAAATAACTGGGACTAGTAGTTCTTAGGTTTTCAGGGGTTTTTTTTCCCAAAGAATTGAAAGTGATAGTTTTTTATTTTGAAATGTCAAAAAACAAGAATCAGTGGTTCTTTGAAAATTCAAATAATCACACAGGATTGTACCTATGTAAAGAGTTTTATTTTAGTTATGTGTTTATATTATAATTATTATAAGTAAATTAGAGTAAGGTTTTCAATTGAAATCAATTTCAGTGTGAACAAAGTTTTAAATATTTCATGTTTGGGATATAATTTCAAGTTTTGATGATTTGAGATTTTAGAGCACAATATGTTTTATTTGTTTTGCACTTTTTTTTTGGTGTGTCATGCAATTTTCATTTGCACCTGATTTTTATCTTGTGTTTTAGGTTTAAATTTTTGCATAATTGTAAGTAAACTTAATTTTGCTTTGGATATCAAACATTACGTTAGGATGATACTGTGTTATTTGGATTATGTGTGTTAACAATGAGGGTTGTAAGCACCAACATACAAATGGTCAATCCTTTTATGAAGAACCTGAAGTTTCAATTAGATTTTTTTTTTTTTTTGGGGGAATGGTTTTGTTTACACAAAAATATGAAATCCTAAGTTCGAATCTGTTATGGTTTTTGAAAAAAAAAAATCAGGCTCCAGTCTGGTTCCAAAAATTAGACTCAATTCTGATTCTGAGTAACCTGGTCTAAAACCGACGGTTAACTAGCTATTAACCCCCAGTTCCAAAGGTTTTCCCCAAGAAAAAACCTATTTTCAAATTTCTGGTTCTGGTTCCAAAATTGGGTCTGGGTTTGGTTCCAGTTCCAGAACCATTCTGGCTTGATACTTTAGACCCAGTTCTGGTTCCCAGTTCCAGAATCAGACCCAATTCCAACTCAGTTTTAACTTATCGGAATCAAAACCGGCAATTCTAACCAGTGTTGGTCTGGTATCAACTTATTTGATACCAAGCCTGGTACTGGTATTAGGTTCAATACTGATTGTGAGCTGGTACATGGCAGGTATATGGTAGGTATATAGACTGGTATGAGACTGGTATAACCTCAAGTCTGTACCGGTATTAAGCGGGTACCAGACTTAAGTCATACCAGACTGGTCTGGTATTTGATACCAGTGTCTGACCCTATATACCAGACCAGGACTGGTTCTAACCATCCAAACTGGGTAACCACCCAACACTGGTACCTTAACTAGGGTATGAGATGAGGCTCCATGACGTGAAATGATGGAACGTAGCCTGCTGGCGACGGCGGCGGTTTGAGGCCGGTGGGCCGCTTGCATCTGTGTTGCTCCATTTTCTCAAGCCCACGGAATTACATTCTTACACGTCTGCTGCTGCTCCTGCTTCTTCTACACTGCGTGTGTGACCATCATCGCCACAGAAAGTACAATAGTAAATTATGAAGCAGCAAGCGCGGGAACCGCTGAGCCTCATCAACATCAGACCCCTTGTCCTGATATAATTATATGTCTTTCAGTTTCCATGTCAGTCATTCTTGCAGCCTGGATTCATGGACGATCGTGATTCCCTCAACATTTCAACATTCATAACAATAATATGACTTGTCCCATGTAACCTTAGTTCTTGATTCTTGGATCATCGATCACCACCCAAGTCTTTGTTCTTCTTCCTCCCATAGGTAGGTACCTATATATATTTTCACAATTTGGACTGCTTTCTTTGGAGTTTCGTTATGGGTGGCAGGAGGCCTGCACAAGCCGCTTGCTGCAAGAATTGTACTCTGTTTTGCAAGCAGATAGTCATCTAGGTCGACTTTGAGATCCGCATTGCACAAAACCTTCTTGGGTCGACCACGACATCGGATCCATCCGCATTGCATAATAATATTTTCCCACCCGACGTCCCTAATATTCCACAGCAATTATATTGAGTCTGCAGGCTCAATGCAGAGGAGGTGCAAGATTCTGAAACTCAGATGGTCCAGAGATATGAGTCTACTGCAAATTTCATTCTTTTTTTTTTTGGTTTTGTGACTTTGGAGGTGCAAAATGGGAGTTCTTGTTTAGGGCTTTACTCTATATTCTTGCTTTCTTTTGAACCCATTTCTGTAAAGATTGCTGCACGGCCGGTGCAGATGCTATAACAATTGCATTAGGCTTCAAGAATCGCATCATGACAGGTCCGGTCTTTGGGTGTGATCATAGGACTCAATTTGAGAACGCTTCAGGAACTTCTTGTTGCAGCAGCGCAATGCAGCCGGCCGAGAGGGGAAGAAGCGGCGTTTCGGCTTCAGATGGGTCGAACCTACGTTGTCTGGGAGCAGCATCTTACCTTGGGAGAAAACTAGCGCCGTCGTCGACGTCCCTCATGAGGTATGCAGCATTCCTGGCTGCGGGAAGTAATGCAGCAGTAAACTATGATCAGACGACGGCCACTTGCGCCGCTGCTGCACTCTCAAAAAACCTAACACCTGCTGCACCGTCCTCGTCTTGTAGACAATCGCGGGGGCAGTTGATTGGAGGCTTGCAGCGTGGTGGACGTGCAGTAGCTCTGCAAGTGCCTGCCGTGAGTCTTGTATACGGAAGTCCAAGAACGGCTCTAGAATTGTCTAGTCCAAGACTGAAGAATCATGAAATTGTGGCAGCAGCAGCCGTAGAGAAAGGGCCATATGGGTTTCTCATAGACTTCCTCATGGGGGGAGTATCGGCAGCGGTTTCCAAGACTTCTGCAGCACCCATTGAGCGCGTCAAGCTTCTGATCCAGAACCAAGACGAGATGATCAAGCAAGGAAGACTGAGCGAGCCCTATAAAGGCGTTGTGGAGTGCTTCAAGCGCACCATAGCAGATGAGGGTGTCACCGCTCTGTGGCGTGGCAATCTTGCAAACGTCATCCGCTACTTCCCTACGCAGGTGATCATCATCATCATCCTCATCTCTCTCACATCTCTTTCATGAACAAAAACTATTGCTGCACATGCAGGTGATGACATTGTAATCATCCTTGGGACTTTTGCATGCAGGCCTTGAACTTTGCATTCAAGGACTACTTCAACAAATTGTTTGGAATGAAGAAAGACAGAGATGGGTACTGGAAGTGGTTTGCTGGAAACCTAGCTTCAGGAGGAGCAGCAGGAGCTTCATCGCTGCTCTTTGTTTATTCCCTAGATTATGCGCGTACACGACTGGCAAACGATTCCAAGTCGTCCAAGAAAGGAGGAGAAAGGCAGTTCAATGGGCTTTTCGACGTCTATCGCAAGACACTGGCATCAGATGGCATCGCTGGGCTCTATCGAGGCTTTGTCATCTCTTGTGTCGGCATCGTTGTCTACCGTGGTCTCTACTTTGGGATGTATGATTCTTTGAAGCCCGTCGTCCTCGTGGGTAATCTTGAGGTAAGAAAATGTATCGCATTTCAAGACCCATCAGAATTCTACTCTCCTGCAAGGATCAGCTGCTGTACTTCTCCGGCCAGCAAAATCTTCCGTTCTGCTGTTGTTCTCTGCTGTTATCTGTTCTCTGATCAGATCTCCTGTTTCCTCGGCTCATGGCCATGAAACTGTTGCTGCTGCCATTTTGCATATTGTAGGTGACCAAGGCTGTAAAAAATATTTCTCATATCCGAGTCTAGTTATTTACTTTTTTGCAAACCCACTCAAAAATCTGAAAATGAGACTGCAAATAGGTGTGGAACTACTAATAGCAAACCACCTGAAGCAATCATTATTAAGATTAGCCGAACATAAACAGGGAGCAGCAGTCAGATCATATTTATTTAACTCTTCTCTGGCAAGTGCACAACTTTGCTGTGCCATTTACCAGTCTCAAATATGCTAAGCCAAAACCATTTTCCTGAGGCAAACCTCAATGTTTTGACTTTTCTTCATCCAATTTTATTGTGCAGACTCCCATGCTGAGCACCTCTGGGGATGCTCTATTGAAGAAGAAAGTAGTACTGACCCAGGCAGATGGCGATGGGTGGGTGTGCCTTGCCTGCAGGGAAATTTTCTGGCGAGCTTCATGTTGGGGTGGGCCATCACCATCGTGGCAGGCTTGGCGTCATACCCATTGGATACAGTGCGGCGGCGCATGATGATGACATCAGGACAAGCAGTGAAGTACAAGAGCAGCATGGATGCCTTCAACCAGATCGTGGCCAAGGAGGGTACCAAGTCGCTCTTCAAAGGTGCGGGTGCCAACGTCCTTCGGGCTGTTGCAGGCGCAGGTGTGCTTTCCGGATACGACCAGTTGCAATTGATCTTTTTCGGCAAAGCTTACAGTGGAGGTGGTGGCTGACTGGCATCTGGATATGAAAAAATTATACTTTTGCAATGGACTCCAGGCAATAAATCCCACTGCGCAACAGTTCATGTTCAATCTTTCCTAGTACTTGAGAAATTCGGTCTCCTCCCAGATTTTGTTCCTTCGATAGATTATGGATTGTCTTGGATTTTCATCGTAGAGAAACACTGCGTCATCAAAAGCTTGGTAGACAGTTGAAAAGTTGAGAGACATGGAATCATACACTTGCTGTAAACTTCTTTTTTCTGAGCTCAAGTTGTTGTAGGATCAGGCAACTTCCGTGAGCTCTTATATATCAGCCGGCCAAATTTGGGAATGTCTACATCTCAGCTTGTTTCTTTGGAGCTTGTAAGTTTTGTTTTGCTACATCCAAGATCATGTCTTGCTGGTGAAACGTTTGCATTTGACAGTCAGGATCTGCAGCATGGCAGTATGCATACTGATTTCTAAGAGAATGGATCTTAGAACTGATTTCTAAGAGATTTTCTAGGATGGGGAGGATACACATCCAGATCACAAAAGGGAGCGACTCACCATTGACAGAAAGGAAGCAGCTCCATGGCACCAGTGTTTTTCTTTCTTGTGAAATCTCGCCATTTTTCGACAAAGAAATTGAGAAAATTTTGGAATTTTTTTTCCTAGAGTAAATTCGATTAATTTTTCGTTTTCTTTTTGTTAGATTTCATCAGAAAATTGAAAAGTAAAATAGAAAACGCTGCTCCTTGCTACTAAAAGCTCATGCAAGAAGCTGGCTACACAAATTTGTAAGAGTGCTTCCGTGAGGAAAGAACCTGTTGTGAGAAAGAATCACTGTACCACAAGTTACAAGCGGGGCCGGGTATTTTCCACTGTTGGGCAGTTCTCACTTTTTGTGAGAATCACTGGTTCCGGTTCTTCGGACTGTTTTAAAGAACTTGTCAGGTTCTTAAAAAAAATTAATTTTAAGCTTAGAAAATATTCCAGGGCTTCATAACTTTGAAAAAAAAGATTCCAGTCAGTTTTCCGTTGAGCCCATTTCTCATAAATTTGTGAACAAGTGGTTTTCAAAGACAGTTCTCACAACCTGGTTATCACAAAAAAATATTGTTGTCAGTTTTTAAGATTAAAAAAATGAAAACTCACGTAAGCCTAAAACCTAACACCTACTTAGGGTAAAACTGCTCATCATCGACCACGTACATATCATGGAACATTTTTCAATATTTTTCTCTTTTCTTAATTAAATTGAGTGATTTTTGTGTTATTGGATGTGCAAATTGGAGGGTTAAAAATGTTCTTTTAGCATAAAAAATAAAGGAACAACATAGAAAATAGAGGAAGTGGATGAGTGATGGTTTGCTTCAAACCCTAAAACCCAAAAAATCTGAGAAATAGCTCTAGACCCTTCTTTAGTTTCATTCTCATATTTTCCTTATTTTTAGTCCATTTTGAGTGATTTAAAACTTGATGAAGTGCACCAACTAGGGTTTTACACAAGTTCTATTTATTCCAAAGGCAAAGATGCAATGATTAAAGATTTTTAGCTCAAAATCTTAATCTATTGTAGTTCACCCATCACTAAACATTAAACCTCTATACACCAAACACCTCATATCTTCTCATTCTTTTAGTGAATTAAGCAATTTTTGGAATGTTCAAAGTGCTAGGTGGAAGGCTACAATTTTTTTTTTCTATTTAAGAAGCAAAGGAACAATGCGTGAAGATTCAACCTTTTTGAGTTCTTAAATGTTCACTCATTGGCCTATCTATTCTAAAACCTAAATCTAAAAAATTAAACTAAAAATCAGCATTGATTTTTTTCATGCCCTTTTAGTGATCCTCATATCTTGTCAAGTTTTCATACCTTTTAAGGTTCTCAATGAGCCATTCTACTATTGGATAAGACCACAAAATTGTGAGCTCTCCTTTCAAAATTTCAAGAAAAATGTTTGACATGGGAATTTGGTGCTTGCTTTTTTTGAAAAACCAAGAATGAAATCATGGTTTTCATGCTTGGTAATTTAGGAATTGTTGAGTCGGGGCAAGGAGGAGTAAGGAGCAACACACATGTTTGGATAGTGGTGTAAAATACAACATTTGCTTTCTTGTTCTTTTTCCTTGTAAAAAAGAACATTGAAAAAAAAGAAAAAGAAAAAACTCTAGTGATGATGAATCACCAGAACTAATTTAGGTAAGATTGATTTAAGTTCCATAGAATGGACAGTTCCAAATTAAAATTTGTTCAACCCATTCCCAAATGAAGAGGCATGAAAACATGTCTTTTCAAATTTGTGTCTTTTTTAAGGTTTTTTTTTTCAACCCCATATTCACAAGAATATTTTGAATACTTTTTCCACCAATTTGCATTTCATTTGTCTTCAATTCAATTTAAATTCAATTCAATTGAATCTCAATCCAATTGTCAAATTAAATTCCAATGAATCAAAAGTGAATTTAATTGAATTGGAATCAAGTCAATTCAACGTGTTTGAATTCAATTCAATTATATCTAAATTCAATTCAAATTCAATTCAAGTGGCATCGCAATATTGTTCATGCTTCAATTTCATATAGGAATGAATTAATGTTTCACAATTTAAAAACAATGTTTAAAAGAAAGTTTGTTTTGTAAGGATTTTTTTTTTTTCTTATTTTTTCGATGTTTTTAGTTTTGGAGCAAATAAAGAAGATTTATTGCATGTTACACATTGCACCATATCATTAGTACCTTTTGACCAAAATTCATTTATATCTAGGATATTCCAACATGTCATGTCATTGACATATGAACATGTGTTGTCTAGTGAGGCTTCATATGAATATTACATTAACATTATTCAAAAGATTGTTAACAAAGGAACAAATGTCAATGCAAAAGATGAAAATGGAAAAATGTCTTTTGCATTAACATACATGGGGAAACAATCATAATGGAATTGTTTCAATATTAAACATGGTACTCCATCATTTCTTTACTTCTTTTTTTATTTCATAGATCATGAATTGTATAAATTTATGTGATTTCTTATAATTTTAGTTATGAAAGTTTTCAAGAGATTGTTGAGAATTCAAGTTCAACTAGTTAGGTTTCATTAGTTACTAGACTAGGAAAGTAACTAGTTACTTTTACAAGGTTGAATTACTTTCTTTACTTATATTAGTTTGGTTATTTATGGTTTGATGTTTTAATTAAATACCTTGGTGTTGATGGTTTGGCTCTTTTTTCTTCATTGCACAAGTTTGTGTATTTCATGTGACAAGAATTTTGGAGAGTTCTTGATGTTATGTTCCATGTTGTGAGCATCATGTTTTAGTTTCTTTTCAATAAAAATTTATGTTTGCACTTTACTAGATTTCCTATTTATTAACATGATATCAAAACTTAGGTTGTTTGATGAGAAAGTTGAAAAAGATCTAAAGATAGAAAGATTTTAAAACTAGAGCTTGAGAGTCTCTAGTAATATCATAGGAGTTTGTCAAGTGCAAAAGAAAAACATGGAAAGGAAAGAATGTGAAGAGAAAGAAAAGAAAAAAAAAGAATTGAGAGGAAATCAACATTTCAAAGGTTATGGAAGTCAAATTTTTAAATCTAGATCTAGATCTATTGTGAAAAGATCTTGAGATGAAACTTGGAAATACTATAAAAGACTATAAGACACTTTTATTTTCAAAATTTCAAAAAAAAAAACTATGTTTTGTTAGAGTTATGAGTTTTTGAAGACTTTATATTAGATTTGGTTTTTTGGTCATATTTCTTTTGTTTGAGCATTTTTTGATTTGTGGCTTTGAAATCTTATAGATCATAAATGACTATATATGTGAGAAAAATTTCATGTCATGTGGATATGTATTGAGAGAAATCCAAATATCTAAAGTTTCAGCCTCGGTTTTAATGTAAGTTTCTTTTGAGAATGATAACTCTTTGTGATCATCATCAATAAAGTTAAAAATTTGAGCAAATATAGAGGACATATTTAATGTGTCCCCCAAAATCTCAAAGAGTTTGGAGTTGTTGAAAATGAATTGTAAATCATTTTGTGTTTAGGTCCCAGTTTAATGTGATTTCAAGGAAGTAGTAAGATCTTTCATTTTATGAAATTAAATGACTAAAATTTTGAAAGATGATAGTAGAAAGCTTTTCATGTTTCATAAAAATTTTAGATGAGTTCAAGGTTTTATGTGAGCAGTGTAACTTTACAAAGTTGTTGTGACAGAAGTTTACATTGAAAAGACATCAAAACAAATTTTGAAGTGGAGTAAATACAATTTGGGAAAACTTGAAGGAAAAAGTTTGAGGATTGTGAAGTGCAAATACATTATCAAGACCTTTATACAAAAGTTTGGTATGTAATCATGTACTTAATACCATACAAAATATTATACAAAATATGTACATATTTGTCAAAATTATTTATAGTATAAATTTTTATACATATATATGTAAAGTCCATCTTGTTCAACCTTAACCTTAACCCTAATCTTAGAAACCTAAGGAAGGAAAACTTTAATCCTAATACTAGAAACCCAAAGAAGGAAATAAAATCACTTTTTGAAACAAATAATTTGTGAAACCCCAAAAGACATTGATTGTTGCCTTGAAAGATGGTGGACGGTCTTTCTCAAATCGCAATTGAACAATTAAATAAGAATAATTTCCAAGTGTGAAAATTTAGGATTATGAATTTTTTGATAGGGCAAGATTATTGGGAGTTCATAACTAGTGATGAGAAAGAACCTCTTTTCCTAGAAAACCCCACACAACAACAAATTCAAGTTAATAAAACTTCACATGAAAAATCTAGGAAAATCTTATATTGGCTTTCTATGAGTGTGTCCAATTCCATGATTGTGCATATTCAAGATGCAAAATCACCGAAGCAAGCTTGAGATACATTGGTGAAGATGTATCATACCAATACATAAGCCCATAAAATGTAACTCAAGTAAGAATTGCATAATTTATAAAAAAACAAAATGAACATTAATGATTATTCTATAAAGGTGAAAAACCTTGCAGATGTTTTTACATCTATAGGAGCCCTTCTACATGATGAAGATTTATTAGCCATGACCTTGAATCACTAATAGAAATCAGCCAAAATGTAACCATTCCATTTACGATTACATGTGACTTGTAATCATTTACGATTGCAGTTGGGAATATTTGCAACTATAAATCCAACTTTCAACTACGCTGGTCATTTTCACAACTATGATGCAATTATTAGAAAATTTCATCCTATTCGTTGTATTAATTTTACACTTATTTTCATCCATTAATAGGTTGATATGTCCCATTAGTTGCAATAATCACTAAATAAAGTACATCCTAAAGGTATTATACAATTACATAGGGGTGTATTTTAATGTATGTACTAAAATTATATATATATAATATGCATACATATGTACATTGTTCATATAATGAATCTCAAAATTAATATTTGAACTTGAATTTTTTTATTCAAATCTAAAATTTGATATATCAATTATGAAAATTGTTCTTTTAATTTCTAAAAATATATTAAAATTTGAAACTTGATATTTGAAGCTGAAAATTGTTATTTCAATTGTTTAAAACATTATTTGAATTTCAAAATTTTGATTTGAATATGATATTTTCAATTTCAATTCAAAAAGACTTATTTGATCTAAAAATTGATTTTGAATTCTAAATTAATACTTTTGAATCCGAAAATTGGTATTTCAATTCTGAAAATTATTAATTGATTATAAAAATGGACATTTTAATTTTGAATATTTTTATGTGAATATGAAAATTTATATTTCAACTCTGAAAAAAATGCATTTAAATTTAAATAATCATTTGATTTGAACCTGAAATTTAAATTCCAAATTATTATTTTGGATTCTCAAAATTAATACTTCAAGTCTAAAAATTAATACTTGAGTCTAAAACTGGACATTTCAGTTTTGAATATTGTTATTTGAATATGAAAATTAACATTTCAATTCTGAAAATTGTTATTTAAATTCAAAAAACTTATTTGATCTAAAAACTGATATTTGAATTCTAAATTATTATTTCAAATCTAAAAATTATTATTTCAATTTAAAAAACATTATTGAGTCTAAAAATCGGCAACTTGATTTTAAATTTTTTAATTTGAACTTGAAATTTGATATTTGAATTCTGAAGTTTAAAATTTAAATTTTAAGAAATTATTTGACTTGAAAGTTGAAATTTGAATTCCAAATTATTATTTTGGATTTTCAAAATTAATATTTCAATTCAGAAAATTATTAATTTTAGCCTTAAAATGGAAATTTCAATTTTGAATATTATTATTTGAATCTGAAAATTAACATTTCAATTCTGAAAATTTTTATTGAACTTCAAAAAACTTATTTGATCTAAAAATTAATATTTGAATTCTGAATTACTATTTTGGAATCTTAAATTTATATTTTAATTCAAAAAATTATTGATTGAGTTTCAAAGGTTCTTTCTACTAGTGTTATCCATAATAAATCACTTTTATAAATAATTATAAATGATTATGTTTATTAAATCTAAATGACACTAAATAATTATTGTTATAACATATATTTGTATATTCTTATATTAAAAGAAATTAATTAATTAAATTAATATGACATTAAAATCATTGTAATTACTTCAGATAAGAATTAATTAGTATGTGCATAATTATTTTACTGATTTTAATTTCACGAATTATAATATAATATTATTATCTTAAAACATTTTGTGATTAATAATCTATGATAAATATTTTATGGTAATTTTACAGTAATTATGAAAATTAATTTTATGTTTAACAAATTATTATATTTAGAGTTAATAATTACCAAGAGAAAAAATTTAATTGACCTATAATAATTTTTTAAAAAATAAATGTTATTATACAATAAGTAGTGTAATTATTTTAATAATAAAATTTTAAAATTCGTGTAAGCATTTACTTTCTAATAAAAATTGTTAATTTATTATTTATAATTTCAAAATAAATATATAAAATATTTAATTTTAAATTATAGTCATTAAATTAGTGTCACATTAATTATATTACGTATAATTTGATCAGATTCTAAAAAGTAATAAAATATTTTAAAACATTTTTATTATTTATGAATTATGTATTAATAACTTGTGAGTAACTAGATAATTAATTTTTTTAATTTTAAAAAGGTATTACTTATTTAAGTAATTGATAATGAATACTAAATATTTGTAATGTATAGTTTATAATTTAAATATATGTAAATTTCATCATTAATAATTAAATGATTATCTAATTATCTAGTACTTGAATTGTTTAAAAATCTAAAAACTAAAAAAGTTAGGCATAAAAAAAGTATTGGAATTGTAATTTAGTTTGTAAGGAAATTGAGATTTCAAAACTTATCCAATATTGTTTATTCTTCATTTATATTTTAAACACTATATAAACAAAGGGGGTGTGCCTATCGAATTTCACATAAAGAAATTTGTGCACATGGGATGAGCTAATCAAAAGGCTCAACCTAAAACAAAAAAACAAATAATGCACAATTCTAAAATACTTACCTCCCCAACCTACTTATCTATCTAGCTAGGTAGGTACCTAATTTGACCTACCCATCTAGGTTAACTTATGTACCTACCTACCTAAGTACCTACCTATATGAGTAGGTATTTAGCCTAGGAAGGTAAAACCTACCTACTTACTTTTTTATTTAAGTAGGTAGGTAGGCAGGTAGGTAAGGATTGTAGGCACTTATTTATGTACCTACTTAGGTACCTACCAACCTAATATTAATATTTTATTCAGTTTTTTTTTTTAATGCCACATGGCATATTTACATTGGGCCACATGTCATAATATAAAGTCATCCAAGTATTTAAATTGAACGTCTTAGATTATTTCAAAATAATAATAATAATAATAATAATTTAAATAATCATATATTAAGACACGTGGCAACACATGATTTGACTTTAATTGTGACCAAAATAGTTGCATCTTAGTCGCATGTGACAATACGTATACAATGGAGTCAAAAGATGAAATGTATTTGTTGACTTTTTCTTTCATACAATACCTTTTGTCATTTATGATTAGTTTATCACATGTGACTTATCTTAGGTAACTAAAAAGATTTTAGTTGCAAAATGTTTCTTGCTACTAAAATTTAATCGCAAAGAATAGTCGAAAATACATGTTTTGCTTCTAGAAAATGGACTTGGAAAATACTATAGCCAATTTTGTATTTGAATTGTAGTTCAAGAGACATTTCCCGATTTCCAAGACTTAATAACCTTATTTATAAGTGAAGAGATGATAATTGTTGGTACTTCATCTAATGGAAGATCATAAGAAAGTGTTTCCTACTCAAATATTAATAGAGGTACAGGTAGAGGTGCTAAAACTTCATTTCGAAATCAATACGGAAGTTCGCATGGTGGACATCATCAACATGAAAGTCAACTTCATGGAGGTGGATGAGGAAACTTTAAGAGAAAAACTTGTGGAGGTCGTGATGGAAGTCATCAAGGTCAACAACCAAATAGCAATTCAAACTATTATTATTGTAGGAAACCTAGGCACATGGCAAAAAATTGTTATCAAAAAGGAACATGATGCATGAAATGGAAAACTACAACAAGGGAGTTATGCATAACTAGCAATGAAGGTGATGAACAACTATTTGTGATTCAACACATGGCAAATTCAATGATAGGAGGTGTATGAGATAACAATGTTTAGTATGTGGATTCTGGAGCTTCAAACCACATGATTAATCATGGAGAATGGTTTAGAGATGTAAGGGATTTGAAAACACCGAAGTTTGTGGAAACTGATGATGACACTACACATCCCATTACACAAATTAGCAAGGTGTCATTGTCCATGCAAGATGGGCAAATAAAGTACTTGAAAGATGTATTTTATGTTCCAACCATAACAAAAAAATTAATCTCGATAGGCCAGATGATGGAACAAGGTTTATAAGTGATATTCAACCTTAATGGATGCTTTGTAGAATACATGAAAAACCCAGGCAAATTGATTGCAAAAGAAAAAAGGAATGGATGAATGTTCACCTTAGATGTGAACATGCTTACGGTGAATTCCATGTTATTCACACATGGAAAAGGAGTTGGAAACATTAGAATTTGGCACAAACAGGTTTGCCATGTTAATCTCCAACATCTTAAATTAATGGAGAAACAAAATCTTGTTGGAGGTTTTCCCAAATTTGGAACAAAAGAGGCAATGTCAAAAGTTTGTGAAACATGTTAATTGGGGAAGAAAGCTAAACATCCATTCCCAACTCAAACAATTCATGTAAGTTCCAAACCTTTGGAAATGATCCACTCAAATGTGTGGATCACGAAAACAAAATCCATTAAAGGATGTACGTATTACGTGAGTTTCATTGATGACCACACAAAGAAGGTGTGGGTCTATTTCATGAAACACAAAGATGAAATGTTTCAACATTTTTTGAATTTCACAGCAATGGTGGAGAAGGAGAAAGGTGTGAGCATCAAATGTTTAAGGTCCGATGGAGGGTAAAAATATTTTTCAAATGAATTCAATGAATATTTGATAGAACATGGAATTTAAAAGAAGTACTTATGTAGTTATTCCCCACAACAGAACGGAGTTATTAAAAGGAAGAACATGCACATTGTAGAAATAACACATGCCATGTTAAATGAAAAGAATTTTCCAAATTACTTTTGGGCTGAAGTGGTAACAACTACAATCTATATCATGAATCGAACACCCATAGCGATAATTCATGGCATGACACTCGAAGAAAAATTCATAGGCAAAAACCAGATGTCTCACACCTTATAGTGTTTGGTTGCATTGCATACGTGCATGTTCTTGATGAGAAGAGATCAAAACTAGACCCAAAAGCTGAAAAATGTATCTTCATTGGATATTCCTTAAAATAAAAAGGATATATATATTTTAACCCTTCCATTCAAAAGTTGCAAGTGAGTAAAGATGTTGTGTTTGATGAAATGGTTAGCTATTACTCACCACTAAGGATAGCAAAAGATGGAAAGGCTAGAAATGGTGATGTTTTATCAAATGAGGAACAAGAATCAAAATTAATTAGTGGACCACAAGAATTTTCAATTTGTGGGTCTAATAGCACTCCATGGAAAAAAAGATTAAGATTTTCAAACATTGTACATGGTAATTCTCAAACATCATCTAAAAAATCTCATGTAAATGGTGAGTTAAGTGATTCAGAAACAAATGTGGGTGAAGAATCAAAAGTCCTTTCAATTACTACTTTCGGAGTTTGGATGGTTAAGAAAGCTTTGAAAACACCAAACAAAAATAATGGAGTACGAATATCCAAATGAGTCAAGTACCCTGTACAAAAATTCATGTATGATAGCTTTGTACCTCATCATTATGCATACATGGTGAGAGTTATATAAGAGGTTGAACCCATTTGTTTTGAACAGGTGGTTGGAAATCTTAAGTGGGACAATGCCATGGATGAAGAGATGGCAGCATTAGATGCTAATGCTACTTGGGAATTGTAATTTTACCAAAGGACAAAAAAATAATTGGGTGCAAATGGGTGTACAAAGTCAAGCACAATGCAAATGGATCTATGAACATATACAAAACAAGATTAGTTGCCAAAGGTTATGCCCAAACTTATGGCATAGACTATGAGGAGACCTATAGTCTAGTTGCAAAAATGACAATTGTAAGAACAATCATTGCTATGGCAGCAACAAAAGGATAGTCTTAACATCAAATGGATGTAAATATTGTTTTTCTTCATGGTGATTTACAAGGAGAAATGTACATGGAACAACCACCAAGTTATGTGGACCAAACACATCCTAATTTGGTTTCTAAATTGAAAAAAACTTCGTACGGCTTGAAGTAGGCATTTAGAGCTTGGTCTAACAAGATAAGTCAATATCTTGTCACAACTGGATTTCAAACATCCAATGCAAATTTTTCACTATAGGTGAAAAAGACAAATCATGGGATTATAATCATAATCATCTATGTTGATGACTTGATTGTCACAGGAGATAGTGATGGAGACATCTTTGATTTGAAAAAGCTTTTGAAGCAAAAGTTTGGGATGAAGGATTTGAGAAAGTTGCGTTACTTCCTTGGCATTGAGGTAATCCAATTCCCTAAAGGGATATAGTTACTACAAAGGCAATATGCCTTGAACAAATTGTCTGAATATGGGATGATGAGTTGCAACCCCATTTCAATTCCATTGGAACAAAATGTGAAATTAAGTGTAGATGAAGGAAACCTTGTGGGAAATACCATTATGTACAAATGCATGGTGAGGAGTTTGATTTACATGACCATCACAAGGCCAAATTTGAATTATGCAATTGGAGTGGTGAATCAAATCATGCAAACACCACGAAAGCCACATTTGGATGCAGTGAGGTGCATATTGAGGTACATAAAACATATTTCATAGTGTGGAATTTTTTATGAAACCAAAAGCTAGTTATAAGTACATGGATACATGGATGCTAATTAGGTTGACAATGTTTCAAATAGAAGATCAATCAGTGGTTTCATGTTTTTTTTTGGAAGTGGTGTTGTTAGTTAGAGCAGTAAGAACAACCAACCATTGCACTATTAAACACGAAGGCAAAATACAAAGATGTAATAATTATTGCATGTGAAGTAATTTGGTTACAAAAATTATTTTCATATTTGGGACAATTAGTGGATGTTCCTGTTGTCATTTATTGTGATAACATCAGTAGCATATTTTTTACTAACAACCCAATCTATCATGTTAAGACAAAGCACATTGAGGTGCGATACCACTTTATTAGAAAAAAGAATTTAGCAATAGAAATTAACCTTATTCATGTTAGTACTGAAAATCAAGTTGCTGACATTTTCACAAAGGTTTTAGGTACAAACAAGCTAAGGAAGTTTAGAAAAATGTTTGGTGTATTAAAAGTGGATTTGAGCTTGAAAGGGAGTGTTGAGAATTCAAGTTCAACTTGTTAGGTTTCATTAGTTACTAGACTAGGAAAGTAATCAGGTTACTTTAACAAGGTTGAATTACTTTCTTTACTTATATTAATTTGGTTATTTATGGTTTGGTCTTTTAGTTAAATACCTTGGTGTTGATGGTTTGGCTCTCTTTTCTTCATTGCACAATTTTGTATATTTTATGTGATAAGAACCTTGAGGAGTTCTTGATGTTATGTTCCATGTTGTGAACATCATGTTTTAGTTTCTTTTCAATAAAGATTTAAGTTTACACTTGACTAAATCTCCTATTTGTTAACATAGATGTTATAGGGGGGTTTTTGCACAATCCTTTGTGTGGTCATCCATAAATAATTCTAAGGATGATTCCAATCAAATGATCATCCATACAAAATTCCAATTGGAATCCAGCAATAGAAGTGGTTCCAACAATTTCAATTACGGTGGTGATGAAAATTAATGAACAACCAATGATTCTTATGACTACTATAGTTTTATTTTGTGCGAAAATGCTAACAATGGCTATTGCAAGTCAAGGAAAAATAGCAAAAGAAAAGAGGAAAGAAAGTTGTTAGTTTGTAGCAGATTAAGAAAAATATCTTTTGTAAGCAAGAGGATTGTTGTGCAACTAAAATGAAAGAGAAAAAGTAAACTAGTTGTTCATGTTTTGGAATATTGGCTAATGGATAATTTTGGGACAAAATGCATTTACTACATTATGGGTGGGTTTTTCTTTTTTCTTTTTTAAAAAGAAGTTTGTTTCTTTTACATATGTTCTTGTGTTCATGTGTTTATAAGACTTTAAGGTTTAGGGTTGAGTTTGCTAGGGTTGTGGCATTTGTGTTTAAGAAACATTGTTATTAGTCTAGCATGCACAAGCGCATATAGTCATAGCACATGGAAGAATTTCTAATTACAAAGGCTAGGGCATGCTTGTGGAATGGTGGAGCAAAATACATTTTAATTTTCTTATTTGCCCTAGATCTATCATAGGATGGACCTTCTTGGTCATATTATACAAATGTGAAAGCTTTGCGTGTGATTCTTCAATTGCCAATCACATGTCCAAAGTGCTTCTTAGAATATAAATTAGATATTGTCTTTTATCAATCTAGTTGTTTTTTCTATTTTCTATGGAAAGTTTTTGTACAAGTTGCCATCATGGTGCCCATGAAATGATAATTCCATCTTGGTTTTCTTTTCATTGGATCTATTGTTTTCAATGGATTTGTCTATGAGTTGTTAAGGCTAATTTTGCCTTTGTGAGATTGGCTCTACAACAAAATTTTTTTTTTTAAATGTGCATGATTGATTTAATCAAATGCTTGAAAGGAGATGCAATTAGATGAAATCAATAACCACTTTTGATGTTTGTCTCTCATCCTAACATGTTCCACAACAATGATGGTCTTCAAAACTTTTGTGATTGTTTTTTCCAACAATCTCCTACCTAAAAATTTGTTCTTAGGTATAATTTTACCTTTCAACACATAATTCCTTCCTTTTCATTACCTTGATGAGTAATCCTTTACATGTGGACATGCTTTCTAATCTTCTCTCACTAAATCCTTTGCATGCACATGTACATTCTAATCTTCTTATGATTGTTGTCATTTTATGGGTAGTATTGAAAAAAAAAACTTGGTATGGGTGATCATCTAATCTCAATTTGTCTCAATTTTTACTTATGAGCTTAATGCCCTAATAGGGTAGATGCAAGCTAGAGATGGCTCATTATGGACTCAAAAAAATGTCCAAAAGGTACATATTTTGATTTTTTTTGAATACCAATGATTGATGGTTAAATTTGATATTATTTTTCTTTTAAAAATCCATGCCCTTCTAGAGGTTTTTGTTCTATGGTTCTCCAAAAAAACTCACTCTAGAAACATTAAAACTGAGTTAGATATGGACTTCACATTTTTCAAACATTTTCAAATTCATTAAAACTCCAAAAAAAATATTTAAAAAATAATACGGTGCTAATTTTGTTCAAATTTGTGCTCATTAAAAAAAAATTCTAAATCCTTATAGAAAATATTAAGAATATTTAGGTCTTTAATCCTTATATAAAACAATTTGCTAGTTGGCAAGTCCACAAGTTCAAGTTATATAGTCCATAAATTTCTTATCTTAATGAATTATACAAAATAATTTGCATACTCATTTAGATAATTAAGTTGAAAATTTAAATCTAAATCCCTAAAATCAAAATAATGTACATGTGCATAGTCATGAAACTTAGAATCATAACACCTAGCAAAATTTAGCCCTTATGTCAAAAAAATGAACCACAATAACATATATTTACCCAATAATTCAAGGTTAAATCAAATGCACCTTTGAGTGATTATAGAATAAAGAATGAGCCTATAAAAATTTTGTGGGTTTGTTCAAACACTTGTTGGTTTACCTACGATTGGAATGGTGGTGTTTTAGTTCTTGGGTCAATCTAACATCCACCCAAGGGCTTTTTCATGACCTACTTGATGATGATAAGAAATGCAACCATATTTTGAAGGTTAGTTAAATTCTATCATGCATTTAGTCATTAGTTAGTTTGTTTTTCTTTTGGGTCCAATTTTGTAAGGATGTATGTAAGCAAGATGTTTTGGAACCAAATTCTCTTTATGATGCTTTGTTTAAGCTTTTCATAACTAATTTCAACATTGATACACAAGAAGAAATCTTGTCCTTTTCCACCCCAAACAATTCCAATGCTTCAAAATTGATGTTAATCCGACATTATAAAAGGCCATAGTGAATTTCCCAAAAAATCCTTAAAGTGAATAAATGTTCCCTAAACCAACCACTTTTATGGACTAGTTGGCTGGAAAAAAAAGCCTTTTAGGAAAACTATAGTCCACTTAAGTGGCTTACTATTTATCTACTCTCAACAAGAATTCTAATGCCCTTTCTTCTTCCTCCGTCACCCACACAACTTCAACTGATTACAACATTGTCACAATCCAAGGCATTTACGCCTCATAGACCATCTTTACAACTCCCTTTTACAACAACTTTGTTACAACAAACCATAATTTAGTGAACCTATCATAGGATTTATTTTGCAAGCTACTAACCAAACAACACCATAGAAATCTCACACACACATGCACGCCTTTACTTCTTTACAAAATTTGAACAAAAAAACACAGATTTAACCACCCAGCCACAAGCATGGAGGCGCTTTGTTATATAGTGCTTTTTATTAACCTTTCTAGCCAAGCCAAAAAGAACTACCCCCACCGTATCTTAACTTGCTTCTTCTTTTTATAATCCTCACTAAACAATTCTTCTAAGGTTTTTAGGAAGGCCATAACATCTTCAAGGGGTTGTATTATCCTTGCCATGAAATTTTGAGGGTTTAACCATCATATGAATATCCTCATTCACATCCTTTTGGCACTTGGCTTCTTGTTGCTCCTTGGAACTTTCGGGTTCAAAATGAGGCTCCAAGTCTCGCTCGCAAAGGTCATGTTCTTGCCTTTCCACTTGGTCATGATGGGCTAACACCCTAAGAAGTTTTGCGTGCATTATGAAGGCCAAAGCGTTAGAAGTGGTGTTGTCAATCACAAGTACCAACACCTTTGATCCAGCTTAGAAGCTCCTTATTTTCACAAATGGTGTTTGACCCCCAAAAGGGTTTTCATTATCGCGATCACTAAACATGATGATCCTTTACTCAAATTAGGGCCACTAGAAAAAAAGTTTATAAAAAACACAACAACTTCTCTATGGAGCTTGCTATTATGGTTCATTCAATAAAAAAAACAAGGACAAAAAAGAAAACTATTGCTAGGATAGGAAACCAACAAAAAGACTAGGCTCACAAGTTATGTTCCCCCTTTTTTTGTTCTTACTTTGATACTAAATGTATTATTTTGGATTTGGAATAAACCAAAATATCATTCATAAACATTAGCACAAACCTTTTCAAGTACTTTTGAAACACAAAGTTCATCAAAGTCATATATGTGGCTAGGGTGTTTGTTAGTCCAAATGGCATCACCATAAATTCATAATGCCCATAACTAATTTTGAAACCCATTTTAGGAACATCTTGATCCTTCACATGGATATGATGGTAGCCACTTCGAAGATTTATTTTGGAAAAGATTGTGGCTCCATGTAGATGATCAAGGAAGATCATCAATTCTAGGTAATGGAAATTTATTTTTAATTATGAGTTTGTTCAACCCTTTATACTCCACACAAAGTCTCAAGGTCCCATCCTTCTTTTCACAAATAAGACAAGAACGCCCTAAGGGGATTTATTGGGCTTTATATACCCCTTATTCAAAAAATCATTTAATTGTTGTTCCAATTGTTCATATTTAGTAAAAGAGAATGGGTAGGGGGCTCTAGAAATGGGCTTTACATCAAGACTAAATCAATTGCACAATCAATTTCCCTAGTTGGTGGCAAGCTAGGTAGTTTTGTAGGGAAAACATTAGAATATGTTTTTAAAAGTTTCCCCACCATTTCATTTGAACCTTCCTTAGTCACAAGCTCATTTATTGGCTCATGCACACTTATGGTAAACAAGTTTTCATTCTTTTGTACCCATTTCTTAAATTATTGGCAGAAGGTAAAGGGGTATCAAGTAAGGCTCACATACATATGAGTTCAAAAATAAAACCATCAAGTTTTATGAGGTAGACCAATCCATGTTTACACACTCTCAATGTGTCCACGGGGTCAAGCCACTGCATGCTTAAAATGATGTCATAAATGTTTTTTGGCTAAACCTGAAAATCAGTGTAATTTTCCAATCCTGGAAATTGTACTAGCACATCTTTCATGAAAGGAGTTGTGTTATGGACTTGACCATTGGGTGGCAAAATCCATGATGGATCCATGGTTCCAATGGGATGGCCTAGGCTAGGAGCAAAAACTTTACACATTAAATTATGGGTACTACCAAAGTCCGCCAACACCAATGTAGTCTTTCCAACAATTACCCCTCGAATGTGGATCATAGTAAGGTTATGTGCCACCATTCATTCCAATATGGTTGTTGACACCTAGATAGGCCCCTTGTCCTTCATCCCATGGGTTTTTATTTTTTCACCTTCCTTAAGGCCTTTCAGCCCAAAGACTACTTTTTAACGAAGCCTTTTTAAACATTAGAAAGATTGATGCCCAAGTTTGTGGCAAGAAAAACACAAACCTTTTTGTTTATGATCTTTTTTTTTTTTCTCATTAAGCCTAAATGGGGCCTTTAATGTTGGATACACCCTTGGTTAAAGTTTCCAAACCTTCCGCAACTTCTTCCATTTTCCCTTTTGGGCTTGGGTATTGAAGGTATTAGTTTTTGCCTTAGGCATTCTGTCCATGTTTTCAAATGGGTTTTGGTAAGTCTTATTCTAGGTTTCAAAGTTTATGGCTAGCCTGTAAGCTTCAAAAAGAGTCTTGGGACCATAGGCCTTAACCATAAACTTAATATGGTCATATAGCCCATTCATGAAAATGCACACCCTATCCAATTCCCTTAGGGAAGAAAAGTAGATGAGGATGGCGAAGTGAACAAAAGAATGTAAAAAAGAACTATCGAATTTTTTTTGAAACGGGAGGTGGCATTTGTAAATTTATCTGGGATGTGGCAAGCACTTAGAAACTTAGCCACAATAGTTAATGCATGTGGGAGAGCATGGAGAAGAAAATAAAGGTAGGCTAGAAGAAAGTAATTATTTTTGGCTTGGCTAGAAAGGTTAGGAAGAAGCATCATAGAGCAGAGCACCTCCACGATCATGGTTGGGTGGTGAAAGCCGTGTTTTGTTGTTCATATTTTGTAAAGAAGTAAAGGTGCGCATGTGTGTGAAATTTCTATGGTGTTGTTTGTTAGTAGGTTGCAAAATATATGTCATTTCAAGTTTGTTGAATTATGGTTTGTTGTAACAAAGTTGCTGCAAGAATGATTTGTAACGATGGTGTATGAGGCTTAAATGCCTTGGATTGTGATGGTGTTATAAATGGTTGAAGTTGTGTGGATGATAGAGGAAGAAGAAAAGGAGTTGGAATTGGGAGTAGATAAATAGTAAACCACTTAAATGGATTGTAGTTTTCTTAAAAGGCATGTCTGGCCAACCAGTCCACAAAAGTGGTAGGGTTCGGAAATCCCTTAAAAGTTGTTTAATTTTTTTTTATTATTCCCATGACATATATGTGGGACAATGAGAACAAGAGGAACCTAACATTTGGTATCATCCAATGTCCAAAAAGGTTTTGCCAGACAATAGCCCTTAGGCTAATAGGCCCTAAAGAAGGCGAAGAAATAGAAACCCATGGGATGAAGGACAAGGGGCCTACTTAGGTGTCGACAACCACATTAGAATGAATGGTGGCACATAACCCTACTGTGATCCACATTGAGAAGGTAATTGCTATAGAGTCTACATTGGTGTTGGTGGACCTTGGTAGTACCCATAATTTAGTGTCTAAGGTACTAGCTTGGGCCATTCCATTGGAACCATGGATCCATCACGAATTTTACTACCCAATGGTCAAATCCATAGCACAAATCTTTTCATGAAAGATGTGCCAATACAATTTCCAAGATTGGAAACTTACATCAATTTTCAAGTTTGGCTAGGAAGTGTCTATGATGTCATTTTAGGCATGCAATGGTTGGACCCCATGGATGCATTGGTAGCGTGCAAAGGTGGATTGGTCTACTACACAAAACCTAATGGCTTTGCTTTTGAACTTACAAATATGCAAACCTTACCTATTACCCCTCTACTTTTTGCCAAACAATTTAAGAAATGGGTACAAAATGATAAAAAATTATTTACTATAAGTGTGCATGAGCCAATAAATGAGCCCGTGAATGAAGATGGTTTGAATGAAATGGCGAAGAAACTTTTAGAAAAATATTCAAATGTTTTCCCAGCAAAACTACATAGCTTACCACCAATTCAGGAAGTTGACCATGCAATTGACTTAATGTCAAATGTAAAGCTCATTTCTAAAGCCCCCTACCGATTCTCTTTTACTAAATATGAGGAATTAGAACAACAATTAAATGATCTTTTGAATAAGGGATAAAATCCAGTAAATCCCCTTAGGGTGCTCCTATCTTGTTTGTGAAAAAGAAGGATGGGACCTCAAGACTTTGTGTGGATTATAGAGGGTTAAACTCACAATTTAAAATAAATTTCCATTACCTAGAATTGGTGATTTCCTTGATCATCTACATAGAACCAAGATCTTTCCAAAATAGATTTTTAAAGTGGCTACCATCACATCCATTTGAAGGATTATGATGTTCTTAAAATGGGCTTCAAAACTAATAATGTGCATTATGAATTTATGGTCACTACTAAAATTCTTGGTTTTTCAAACCAAAAATTTTGGTAAAAAAAACCAAATTTGGATAGGGGCAAAAAGACCTTTGGTCATTTTGGACAAGTCGATTTTAACATATCTAATGTGACTAGGGTGGTCTTTTTGACCAGCAAATTAAAGACCATTTGACTAGTGAGTAGTGGACCATTTGAGTAGTCAAATGATTTAAATAATTTTTAAAAAAAATTATTATCAAAAAATTCTTTTATTAACAAGTAGGTAGGTAGGTCATAAAAATGCAAGTAGGTAGGTGGTAGCCTACCCTACCCTACCTTATCTACCTTAGCCGCCTAAGCATGTACATAGGTTGCAACTATTAAGAATTGAACCCCTGACCTCCCCAATGATAAACCAAATCCTTAACGAATGGACCACACCATCAAAAGGTGTTCAACTTTTGTCAAAAAAATTTATTTCAGACATTTATTTCAACACATCACCATAGGACTATGAGGTCCATAGGTAGGTGGGTGGGTAGATAAGTAAATAGGTAAATAATAATTATAGGTAGGTGGGTAAGTAAGTAAGTTGTAGAAGGTAGGTAGGTAGGTGGGTTGTAGTAGGGTAGATGGGTGAGTAGCTAGCTAATAGGTTATAATAGGTAGGTAGGTAAATAGGTGGGTAGGTAATAGATAGGTTTTAGTAGGTGGGTAGGTGGGTAAGTAGGTTGTAGTAGGGAAGTAGGTGGGTGGATGAGTGGGTAGGTAAGTAAGTAAGTAGGTTGGTTGTAATAGGTAAGTCAATGGATGGGTAGGTAAATCGGTATGTTGTAATAGGTAGGTGGGTGGGTGGGTGGGTGGGTAGGTAGGTACGTATGTTGTAATAGGTTAGTGGGTGGGTAGGTAGGTGTGTATGTAATAATAACATTGGCTATCTTGACTAGAACTCCATTGGCATTTTTTACTAAAGGTGCCATGTGTTTCTTTCCAACTTGACTAGATATTCCATTTGACTAAGTGTCATTGGCCATTTTGACCAAAGTTTTCAATTTTTTGTTCAATTTAACAAATAGTCAAATAGGTCATTTCAACCATGTTAACTAGCCAAAAGGTACACATGTCATTCAAGCCCCTAGCCTCTAGTCAAAATGTACATGTTCACTAGTCAAGAAAGACTAATCAATCAACTTGGACCATTTGAAAAACCAAAAATTCTAATAGTGGGTGATGCCATTTAGACTAACAAATGCCCTAGCCACATTTATGACTTTGATGAACTCCTTGTTTCAAAAGTACATGGGAAGGTTTGTGCTAATGTTTATGAATGATATTTTGGTTTATTCCAAATCCAAAATAAAACATTTGGTATTAGAGCAAAAACAAAAAGAAAGGGGAAAAAAACTTGTGAACTTAATATTTTTTGCCAAGTTCTTACCTTAAAAATAGTTTCTTTTTAATCCTTGTTTTTTTTATTGAATGAACCATGATAGCAAGCCCCACAAAGAAGATTTTTTTTTATAATTTATTTTCTAGTGGTTATGCCCTAGTTTGAATGAAGGATCATCATGTCTAGTGATCAAGATAGTAGAAATCCTTTTGGGGTTCAAACACCATCTATGAGAACAAGGAGCCCCAAAGCTCGATCAGAGGCGTCGGTACTTGGGATTGAGGATGCCACTTGCGACGCTTTGGCCTCCATAGTGTGGGCGGAGCTTTTTAAGGTGTTAGCCCATCATGACTTGATGGAAAGGCAAGAACGTCACCCTCATGAGTGGGACAATGAAAGCAATAAATATCTAACATTAAGCATCGTAAAACAAAACACCTCCATGTTCATGGTTGGGTGCTGAAAGCCATGCTTTGTTGTTCATATTTTGTAAAGAAGTAAAGGCGCATGCATGCCTGTGAGATTTCTATAATGTTGTTTGGTTAGTAGTTGCAAAATAAATGTTGTTCCAGGTTCATTGAATTATGGTTTGTTGTAACAAAGTTGTTACAAAAGGGAGTTGTAAAAATGGTGTATGAGGCTTAAACATCTTGGATTGTGACAATGTTGTAAACAGTTGAAGTTGTGTGGGTGACAAAAGAAGAAAAAGAGGTGTTGGAATTCTCATTGGAGTAAATGAATAGTAATTAAGCCATTTAAATGGACTATAGTTTTCCTAAAAAGCTTCTTTGTTTGGCCAACTAGTCCACAAAAGTGGCCGGTTTAAGAAATCTTTAAGGAGCCACTTAATTTTTTTATATCTTCCTATGACATTATGGGACAGTATTTTCATATGACGTACTTGGACAGTGAGAATAAGAGGAGTCATGACCTTCACATCACAACATGGTTGGTCATCATGATGGAATTACTCAGATCTTTTTTTAAAAAAAATTGCTCCATTTTAGACACTATTGTTCACCTATTATTTTAAAATGAAATTAAACCAATGAAACCTTCCCCCTGATGCACCCCCAAGCTCTTTAATGGACTCAAATGTGAGTCCAAACTGAAAACAACAGAAGAGCAAGGAGTTGAGGCACGCTCATTGGCTCGCAGCACTTTGAGGGGGTAGAGGGGCATGTTGGAGCTTTGGGATGGGACTAGGAAGAATGACGAGCATCAACTATTCACACGGACCTGCACAAAATCAACACACGGTGGTTAGTGCATAGTTGGAGCACTTTTGGTGTTAAGATGAGCCATGAGCAATTCGGACTCACAAAACTCACCACGGTCCGGACTTGGGGGAAGCCACCACCTTCCCCCTTATAGTATACTATGTGCCTTTCCATGATACCCACATCCAAATGACTTTCTGTCCCGAGACTCCCAAGTGGAAGTCCTGAAATTACCAAAGTTGGGACTCCTACGATTTTGGGGCCCGATAACTTTGTGTGCAGACTTCCGATTGAGATGAGGTCTAAAACAAAGTTGTAGATCTCGTTGGGAGCTTTCTAATGGTATGTTGCATGCCACCTACACACAAGGAAATTAGGTCGATTCTTGACTTTTAGTGGTCAAGAGTCAAATTGTCAATTTGATCCCGGCCCTTCTTTTGGCCATAACTTATGTTTCAGATGTCCAAATGGGTGATGCAAGCCCATTTTAGACATCTACGTTTCAATAACTTTCTAATGGTATAAAGAAGTATTTGATTCATTATGTTTTGACCCTTGCAATTGCTTTATGAACATTCGGGAATCCACCGAGACTTCAACTCCCAAAGTGGAAGCTCCTTTGGGAGTGTGAGGGTTCATTCCCTCACACTTTCCTTCACTCTTGGGCTTCCCTTTTGGCCCGTAACCTTGCAAGCCCTTGCCTTGGTCGTAATCCCAAGGCTAGAGTTGCGATACCCCCCATCCATATTATGGATGAAAACACCATTTTCATGGATGAAAAGCTAAAAATAAAAATAAAAATAAAATGTTGGCAAGTCTAAATTGGACCCATACCTTGCCATGTTTATAAACTTAACCCCTAAAATTAGCAAACTTGAAAAAAATCTTGAACTTTGTAGGTTTGGGAATTTAAACTCCCATTGATAGCAAAATTATAAATTTAATGCATTGCCAATAATGGGAGTTGCAAAGCTTCTGATGTTAGTTTCTCATTGATGTTTATTAGTTGATGAAAATGAAAATGTTCACAAGGAAAAAGAGCAATGATGAAAGAAAACAAGAAAGGCCAACATTGCTAGTCAAACTCAAAGCCCATTAAAACTTAAAGCTCTTCGTGGCAATGGTGGTGGGTGGTGGTAACATGATACTACCATTGCCTATTGTTGTTGATGTTAATATTGAGTAGGGAGTCAATAACATGAGAGGCAAAGGTTGTTGATGCATGAAAAAACAACAATGCCAATGATGATAATGATATCAACAAATGTGAATGCAATGTGATTTCCACATAATGCCCTAAATGTTTGAGTGAAGAAATTCAACTAGACACTAGTGAATAGCAATGGTGAAAATAGTGTGTAGGTAATTTCTATCCTTTTCCTTTTTTTCCACCTTTTTTTTCACCCTCTTTTTCTTCTCACCCATTTTCAAAATTCAACACAACCAAATCAATCTTCAATCCTCCTTTCAAGTTCACTATCTTCCTTTTTCTTCTTCTCATTCAAAACCTTTGAAACTTTGGGTAAAAGGCCCTAATGGAAGTTCAATCCCTAAGGAGTTCTTGAATAAGACAATCGAATTTAAACCTAAAAAAATTGCAAACAAATTGCCTCCAAGTTTTTCAAGGTCAAATAAAAAAACAAAAAAATTGTTGCAAGAAAATAAGAAAATCAAGAAACTTTGTTTCAATCTTTTTTCCTCAAAAAATAAAGAAACAAACAAAATATTGCAACACATTAACACAACTTGAAAAGTATGATTGCAATTCTCATCCAATTGACAAAACAAAACCAAAACCAAAACAAAATTTCACAATTCCACAAACTTTCATAAATAAAAAAAACTTAAAATAAACCATGGCATTTGTCACAAACCACAAATCTTGTGTAAACATAAACCAATTTTCTTGATTCATGAGATCTTTTGTGAAATCAAAAGCAGTGTGCATTCTTACATGGGAAAATTCTCAACTTTAAGTCATGTATTAACAAATAATTAAACTCAAACCATATATAGAAACCACTAGAGAGGAACAAGAAACTCAACTTCACAAAAGATCCATTTCCTTGCTTTTCTTAAAAGGTAATATCTAATGTTGGATGGTTTTTTAACTTTTAAAATAACCCTCAATTTTGGTTCTTTAAATATTATTGAATAAACAAAGTATTGGTCATGGTTATTTCAAAAACTTCAAAAAACCAATGGTTTTCATGAAAGAACTAGCAAATAACTATTAATTTTTTGGTCGATTTTTTGATCTCAGATTTTTATAAGAACCATGGTTATATATCAATATTGGTTTTTCAAATTTTTGATAAAAAATCGGTTAATGTATATATACATAGGTTGATAATTAACAAATATTTATCCCTAATTTTACTTGAAATGCTCAACATTAATAATATCTGCAAGATTCAAAAGTTTCAAACTTGTTCACTACTAAGGTTATTATTCAAACTTACTAATTTTTTAATTAGCCTATGCAAGGAAATATTAATATTGCAAAAATCTTCAACATATTAATTGGTATTAATATGGAATATTAGAAAAAATTCATACCTATCACAAATTTCTTAGGTCATGATTGAAAATAATAGTAAAATGCAATTTTTCTTTTCATAGGTTTGTATTATCTAAATATGGATGTTGGCATCTAAAACACATATGAATTTGAATCCTTTAGACTAATTATATCAAGTGATTAAAATTATTATTTTTAAATAATGAAGAGGAAATCATAAAGTCATACAATTGATTGCAAACTTTCTGTACAACAAAAACATGTCCCCTTCTATGAAAGTACATGGTCATTGGGTGAACTTAATGAAAAAAAAAATCATGTAGAAATTTCAAAGTCTTGAAATTTTGAGGGAAAGGGTTGCAAGGTTAAGGATTCATTTTTTTTTAGCATTTGGCCCAAAAAAATGTTGAACATGGGTTGTAAATGTCTAGCTTTAGGTGCATGTTGCATGTGTAGGAAATAATCTTGCCAAAAAACATGCTTGATTATCCATTGAAACTCATTTTGGGATTTTCCATGTTTTAATTTATAAACCAAAATATTGATATACAACTATGTATGCATATGAAAAATCACCATTATCACACTAATTATCTTAAATTAAACTATTCAATTTTCATCACTTAAATTTGTTTCAAATAAATGTTATTTATAAAAAATAACCTTACAAAAGTCTTGAAGTCCTTTTTCCCTTTTTTGGAACTCCAACCTTGAATAGGCCTAAGAAAATGATTTTGTGTGCTATTCCCTTTACAAGGAAATGATTCTTTCCATTACATAATGGTTTTCATGGACTAACATGTGATTCCATGAAAACCATTATGTGATGGAGTGATTTAGTATGGTACAAGGAATATCGCCAAGCTAAAAATAATGTATTTAAAGAAAGTCCAATTGTCAGGAAACTAGGAGACAATTCAACTAAATGAAAATTACTTTCAAAATTCAATACCTCCAATATTTTACATCATGACTCTATTAAAATAGTAGGTCCAAACTAGTGTTGTGTAGTTTTTTGTTTCGTAAGGAACATATGGGGTTGATTTTTTTTTGTTAAAGGTCTTTTCTAGAACCTCTAACAAAGGTTTTGGATTTTAAAAAAAAATTCTAAGACTTTCAACTAAGGGTAATGTTCCTTTCTTAAAGCACACACAAGATTTTCATGTATTAGGGTTTAGGTATTTTTGACAAGGGGACATTTTGGGTAGTTGTTAGAGTTTAGAGTTATTCATTAGATTATCAAAAGAAAATAATTCCCACAACACAATTTCCAATTACTATTTCTAAGTTCAACAATGCACCACCATGTTGTGATAAAACTACTAAAAGGAGAAGCCACATGATATCATTTTTCCTAGGGCTATAGGTTCATTTAATGAAAACCTCATTAATATTATGAATCTAAAGCTCCAAAATGTTGAACGAAAATCTCAAGCTTTTTCTTTACATGAAACTCAAAAGTTTAAAAGAGGTGAGAAGAAAATACATGCCATGTTGAAACACAAGTTGAAGAACCAAACAAAGTTAAGGTTGCAAGAAGGAAGCTCTGAAGTGTGAAAGTAATGATTGGGGTGATGAGGACACACTCAAGAAAATCCATTGGTGGTGTGGGTTTTAAGCAAAAGATTTGGAAATGCCAGTTCCAGGGTATCAGGTTCAAACTTGAATCCCATAAATGGGCAAATCCTAAGTTAGGGTTTTAATTTGATTGTTGAGTTAGGGGCCAGGTCAAGTTCAAGTGCACTTTACCTTTATTCAAAACCTTCAGTATTATCTTGACTTTCAAAGAACCGCCCTACACTAGTCCAAACTTCATGAAATATAATCAATCACATGATATGACCAACATTGGTGATAACCTTTCAAATGTGGATTTGAACTTAGTTTTTAAAAAATTTTAACTCTATAGTTTTAGTTTTGGCACATTTTTTCGAATTCAAAAACCTGTAGGCCGAGTTCAAAACTTGAGTTTGATTCCATGCACACTCTACACACTCCCCAAGCTTGGATATTGTATACATTTGGAGTTTCACAACAAATTAACATTGGGGATTACATAGGTATGGAGTTTTATAACTAATAAAAACCGATCAATTTATTTATAAAGTTCAGTGCACTTGCCAACTTTTCAAAAAAGTTCAGATTGCTTACTTCAAAGGCTTATTAATCAGGGTTTGATTTATATTCAAAATCTAAATCAGATTTTCATTTAAACCTTTAGGGTTTACTCAGCCTATTTGTTGATTTTTCAAAAAAGATCAATTTGCTTCACTAAAGAACCTGGACCTACGTTCAAGATATATTTTTCGAGGTTTCTATTTCAATTTCAGTTCAGCAAAATGCTAGTTCAATGATTCAATTCATGCCAATTCCACCAAAATGATGCTGGTTCAAGACTAGATCATAAGAACCTGAAAGAGCTGTTTTTATTGGGGCGTGCCACAAGATTCTTTATAGATGCCTTTTAGTTGCCAGGCTGAGAGGAGAAAATATGGAAGTTGCCATATTTAGACACTGGGTTCTTGGAGGTCAGCAAAACATTATAGCAAGATTCTAGAAAATGTCTCCTATCCTCTCTGACCTTTAGCCAAATTTGGCTCTTTACTCTTGTGGAGATTGCCCCCGTGAAAATTGTGAAAACAAACCCTGTAACTGTTTGTTCTGAGTGTGAATTTTTCAAATACAAGAGCAGGTATTGGAACGAGGAACTCTACGGTTCATGATACAGCTCAAAAGAAATCATGAGAAATGATGAAACCATGTAACATGGTGAGATAATTTGGATCCCAAATAAATTTGATCAAAATAGCCTAGAGGTCTCTAACTGTTACCCACACACACACGCTCCAAGTTGAAGCCAAAACTTTATGGCAATACCTTGTAATAGTTGTGATGCGAGGTCTCTTTCTTTTGGACAGTTCTAAGGCCTGCGCACATGCACAAGAAAACGTTCGCTCAGCCACGAAAAGGAGGTCTGACAGTGGAAGAAGCTCAGCTTTGCTTGGAGGTCGGTGTGTGGGCTGACTTACATATATCGCTGCGCTCAGCAACTGTGCTCAGCTTCATCAAGAACAAAATCTATTGGCTGGAGGGAAAAAAAACAAACCTTTGGAGGACAAAAATAGCTGGCAGAGTGAGGAAGGAAGCTTGCGTGTCAGCTCTGTAGCTCACCTTCCTCCACATCAGTTGCAAGCTTTGCGGCACGGCCCAACTAACTTGCTGTGTGCATGTGTGCGAGGAGAACCCACAAAGGGGATCTGTGGGCCTGTGAATTTGAAGTGGAACTTGTGAAACAGTTCAGGGCCGGTTTTGCTGCTGTACACGTGTATGGGACTGGTTGCTTGTAGATCCCTTGGCAGGAAGAACTGCTACCAGAGTTCAAAGCACTTTTGTGAAATTTCCGGGACCCATAGGGTGGAGCCACTGCAGACTCGTGACAAGGCTTCCTCCCTCTTTTCACCACCCAACAATTGGTGGGTTTTTACATCGGTGTTGGCTGGTTCTTCTTTTTTATGAGTAAGCCACCACCAATGGAACCAATGGTGTGGCACTGGGTACTCCTCAGAACCAAGTTGTTGGTTCATCATCATTTCTAGCTTGTAATTTGGGCTCATCTTTGGGGCAATGGTAAGGCAAAAACATGTATTTTTCTAGCTTGCTGTACATAGTCTTGTCTCAATAAATTGGGGCATGTCAATGGGCAGATTGGGATTTCTCGTTAAATTTTGAGACTATGCAACATTTTTCTTGTTGAATATTTTTGTGGAAATCGCTAACAAAATTCAAGTTATGTATATCCAAGTAGTCCACATGAGTATGTTTTTTTGCCAGTTTGCACAAATGTCACTTGACCTCATATAATTTGAGGTGCATTTCTGGTCATGATTGGACCTGTATTCGACCATTTTCAGGACCCAATTTTTGTTTATCTCCTGTGTTCATTTTAGTCACAAGAGAAACTGAACTGGAATGGTAATTAAATTGTCAGACGTTATATAATTCAATATAATTGACTTGTACCGTGGCCTAGGTCAGTTTCCACATTGACAGAACAATTTTATTTTTTTTCAAAAAATGATTTCTTTTTTTTTAATTTTGATTTTTTTTTTCCCATCATCTACTATAATATTGTGATTCGAGTAGTGAAATTATTCACATTTGTAGCCTATGATAATTATGATGATTTTCAACATGTGAACTTCATGTTTTCACAAATTTTCATTTCACTATTTTGAGGATTATTGAATGACGAAATTGACCTTAGGATAAGGTATATGTCAACCTCATCCTCCTCCTTTGTCCCTTGCATCGATACTTCTTCTTTTCCATTTTCCAGTTCCAATTTCTTGGCTTCTGAGTCCAAAATCGTCTTCCATATCTCCAAGTACATAATAATCTCAAACTGTAGAAAAATGGAAGAGAAATCAACACAAGGTATTATCAGCCTTGGTATTGTGTCCCACAGTTTATGCCCCGGCCATTAGCCAAGGCCAAAAATGGCAAAGAACATTTGCAATCAAAAAAATTCTTGCAACCAATGAGGTGAGCCAGCAATGCACCCAAAGGGTGCAGTTTCTTTGTTTGGGGGGTGGGGGGTTGTTGGATTTCTTTTAATTGTTTTTGTTCCTGATGAGTTCCCAAACATGTTCCACAAGATCCCAATCTATTCCCCCACATGTTCCTCAAGTTCTCAATGTGTTCTGCAGCATGCTCCCAATAGCACCTCACTTTTATCCCATATCCTTTGCCCTAAGATCTTGTAACCTATATGAGCAGCCCAAAATGAGGAGATTGCAATACATCTATTTTGTGACTGTCCCAAGCTTGATTACTTCTTTTTTTGTGATGAGCCGATCAATGATGCCCATCACAAATGAAAAAATCGAACTTTGGGGATCCCTACAGCTAATTAATGTGTCACTCTATAATTAGGGGTTTTCCACCCTGGCTGGGAACTTACATGAGTCATAAGTTCCGTGTGATAAAAACCCTAGAACAGGTAGGAAAAATGCACATTTCTTCACCCGAAAGAAGGTTCTGTGTCAGTGATTTTTTAATGAATTTTCGCCATTTTGCAGAATATACTTGGAAAAGGAATATCGTGTCAAAATTCTCTTTTAAAAAAAAAAAAAATCACCCCAAAACGAAAATAAAAATAAAATAGTCCTAAATCGCCACAACTACCCACCAAACAAAAGGGTGCTTAACATTGTCTTACTTTCATATTTAGTAACTGCCAAATTTCGCTAAATATTATTATGAATTATCATGATTTGAGCAACATCACAAAATTGAAAGAAAAAAAACCCTAAACCCTTTCAGAGTTTTGGCCCTTCTCAGCCTACCAGCCTTGTGAGGGGAGCCTCAACTCTGGAAGGGTCTATACACAGACCCTTATCCTACACCTAGTGGCGATGACCCTTGCAGAATTCACCATCAAGGGTGTGTTCCGTAGCATAAAGAGCAAGTTCCGGTTAACAAAGGGTTCCCTCCGACAGCCAATTCCAGTGAGGCAATGACACCTCATTGCGGCCTAATCAGCCCCTCAATCTCCAGGGCAAGAACCTGTAAAGCTTCGGCAATGGGGGTTGCATATGCCGGAAGCTTCACAGGTTCTTGCCCAAACATTACCCTGAAACCTGGACCCAAGGCTTTCGTACTTATCTAGTACCCATCATAGAGTAATTTTGATGAAATTTTACCTAGTGTTGTGCTTACCATGTGGCATTTCTTTTCTTCACAAGTTTTTTTCAGCATTTTTTTCTTTTGCTGTTGTAATGCCTTAGGTATGTAGAATAATCAATTTAATAAAAACATGCTATCTGTGACATTTGAACCCACCTCTTCCAAGCCTAATTACTTCACCCCCAAACCCTACTCACCTATGTGGACCCTACCTACCTACATGGATATGAAAAGAAAAATTTACATTTTGCCTTTCCACGTCCATCTTATCAATATTTTACATGAACATGAAAAGATACAATTTGGGCATTATCTTTTAACAACCATATGGGAACATAAGAGGAAAAAAATTAGAATAGAGGAGACGGAGGGAGGGATTTTGGTCAGTTCAGAACTTGCAAAGGGTAAGGTCATTACACTAGTTTTTGATGGATTGTTTGTCCTGTGCTGTGCTTGCCATGGGACATTTATTTTGAAATACACTAGTTTTTTATGGATTGTTTATCCTGTGCTGTGCTTGCCATGGGACATTTATTTTCATTTCAAGTTTGTTTTGGGGATTTTTTCTTCCGCTGCTGTACATTGTTACAGAGTGTAACCAGTAGGTACTGTCCAGTTCGCCTCGGGTGAACCAGAACCTACACTTGTACTATGGGAAATATGACTTAGTGTTTTTTTTAATTGGCATAATTTCATCAAAAATAGAATTTCAAAATTCAAAACTCAACAATTAAGTGGTTTTGCAGGTATTCAATCGCCAAAAGTGATGGATGATAATAATAATAATAAAAGACAGATTTCTATATTTGTTTCTCAGTGTGTAGCCAAGAATATAGAAGGATGATTAAAGTCCTGTATTTCATATATGATTTATAGCCAGATTTGGCTAAATTTTCCTAGGATGACAGTCACTTTTTCTACATCTTCCAATGCATTATCGCCACTCTGGCTAAAAATAAAACTTCTTACAAGAAGCATTGGTAGAAGTAGGGAGGACGGTAGGAGTAAGTGAGTGGGACCAAACAGACCGTCGCCGACAGTCTCCGACTCCAGAGCGGCATAGCCAGGGGGATGCTCGGCATACGAGTCTCACAACTACTACTTAGGTGCAAGCCAGTTTCTGCAATTTTTTGGGCACCAGAAAAAGTTAGCTTTGGAATCGAGGGATTGCGTATCTTGGTACATGCGTTTTTGGACACCGGCTGAAGAAGACGAATCGCTGGAGCTCAAGCTTTTCGGGGGCCGGGGAGTGTTTGGGGGTGGGCAGAGGGACGGCGGAAGGCGAGGGGAGAAGTCGATTATCGTTCAGAGTTTTTTTGGAGCCGTCATGTCGGAGACTTTCTCTGACTACGTTGGCTTTCTCAAGAGGTGGATTACAATCTTTTGGATAGATTTGATTTCCACGTTTGTAGAAATGTTTCAAATTTGGACATGAAGAGCTTCTTCCCCTAGGTACTGTCGGTTTTTTTGGGGAAGATGAGAGTTTTGAGCTTAATATCTTGCACGACTTGTCGTTGTTGTTGCAGGACACTATTGGAAGACGATGGAGATGGAGATGGAACATTGCTGCCAGCTCGCCGAGATGTTCCTCCTCGATACGTTGCTGTCGGCAGTCGAGGAATTCGCGAGCCCAAGGGGCGGGTAAAAGGCTACCGTGTCGAAGTGCGGCCCTCGGGATGGTCTCGGAAGATCTGGGTGGGGACATTTCGCCAACTCCAGCAAGCCATGCGAGCTTATGATGCTACCCTGCACTACACGGGTAAAATCCCCTACTATTTTATCTACGCCGAGGGCTGTTTCCGTCCTTGCCCTCCAGGACTGGAGAACGTGCCGCAGACGAAAGAGTTCGTGTCTTTTGTGAAGCGGATGGCGAAGGAATTCGCGAAGAAAGCCGTGGATCTGGATCTCAATCCGCAGCTGTCGGAAGTGACCGGGGGCGCAGCGGATCTTTCCGGGATACGCGAAGTACTTGCTGGTGATCAGGGAGAAGCTGGATCTACGTTGTCGGCAACTGCCGCGCCCCCGATACCTTCAAACGCTAGGGCATTGTCAAAGCGGAGCCCGACAGATTTCGGGTGCAAACCCGAGGTCATTTGTCTGTCGTCATCTACAGAGTCCGAGAGCATTAGCGGCAAGGGAGCTGAAGAGGTCGAGGTCGTCTCTCCTGCATCGCCGCCGCCGCTCCTTTCGACCATGGACGACCGGAGCTTCAAAATGGATTCCCCGACAGCTGAAGATATTGCAAATCTCCTATTCCCTGCTGCTGCTGAGGCCTCTGGAGCGGACGAGCTTGACGTAGTATTCTGCCCTGACGAGGCAAGTCCTAATTTCACAAAGAGGACTCGAGTTGCTGGCTTTAGGATCGAATCTGCTGGGGATTTGTTTGCCATGCCAGGGGCCGAGAATCCAAGTTGCATTATGGCTTCCTTCCAAACTGTTCTCCATGGCTCGAAGAATCGCAACAGTCTGTAGCTTGTGGTTGGCTGCAGAGAAATTAGATAAGGTTTGGTGCATGTCCTCTCAACCGATGTGTGGGGTGAGAGTATTTGAGGTCAATTTCGACCTCTAGATGTGGTCAAGTACCTTCCATATATTAGAAACGTTTGGGGAATTGAAACATGACTGGATTTTACAATCTTGACTATTATCCTTCCTTGAGTGTGGTTGGTTTTCAGAGAGAAAAACAGGGCATGATGGCGTTTGTATGACTGTAGTATGGGGGATCTGACACTGGGTAAGAGGATTTGAGAATTTCTTCTTACAACTTTGATGCAGAACTCAAACATAGCAACATGCTGAACATGAGTTCTGCAGGACTCAAACTGTGCAATTCAGTACTGGGTTCCATTTTTATGTGTATTGAGTTCAACATCTATGTCTCTCAGCAATTGATGCATTGCAGATGCTTGTTCCTCCAAACTTAAGGGAGGTGTTTGTGTATTCATGTTACCATTTTGACACTTGAGCCTGGATAATATGGATCATGATCCTTTCTTGTGTAGGCAGATTCCTGTGGGTTTAATATGAATTTTTCCTTATCATTCTCATTGACCCCGCCCTTGAATGAGTTCTTAACATGTTTGAATCTTAATGGCAAAACCTCTTGCTGCTGGCAAGAAGTTCTTGTCTCCTGCTTCTAGTACTCAGCTTTTTGTGCCACTTACAAATGAGAGGTAGAAGTGAGGAGCAATGAGTGAGCATGGAAATGTTGAGTGCTGGAAAAGGCTGCTGTACTGACAGTTGGTGCTCATTTTGCATAAAATAATGCATAGCATTGAATAAGGTAAGAACTTTATGCCTTGTGTGTATGTCCATTTTTTGATCTCTAGTTATTCAATCTGCCCTCATTGCAAAGTTTGGAGTTTAGATTATAGTTGTACTCCCTCAATTTTGAACCCAAGTTATTTCCCTCCCCACACACTCATTTTTTCACTATTTTGGTGAATACATTTGGTCATAAATCCTCCTCCCTGTGCTTTGCTTGTCTGTGGCTTGCTGTAATCAGATATATCTTTCAGAGTATTCCAGCAATACTAGATTTGCAACAGTACTTTTGCAAAATCTTCCTGCTCAACCATGACTTGTATCCATTCAACTTTAGGTTGTCTGCCTCCCTTTTCTGGAGATTGACAATATGGAGCTCTGCTATGACCAAGGCAAACATGGTTGCCAAATTCTTCCCCCAACAAGTACTGCTCAATGTGTGAACATTGGCCAAACTCCAGGAAGAAAAGCGAAAGACATGAAGACTTCAAAAAGATACTGTAAAATTGAAGCCTTGGAGCAGTGAAGATCCTGAACAGGAAGAAAAGATTATGAGTTCCAGAACAGAAACCTCCCATTTCTAAGAGTTTTGGATAGGCCACTTTGATCCGATTTTGAACAAACTGAGTCAATATTACCCAGAAGTCCCAGCGAAATCCAATGCTGATGCATTTGAAAAAGAATGGTACACAGACAAGCCTCAGAACCAAAGGCTTCACCACATGTCCCTACTGTCTCCTGCAAATGATGCCTTTGGGAAGAGTCAGGAGATGTAACTTGAGAGCTGTTTGCTTTTGTAAACAGCTTCATGTGCCATTGTTGTGTGAAACAGTAGTCTTTGGCAATGAGCTTGAGATTTTCATAGCTTGTGACCTTTAAAATTCTATTGATTAGCTTGTACTCAGCAGGTGATGCACAAGTCATTTTTCATTTTTCATTTTCTTCTAATTAGCAGTTTACCACAAATTGTTTTTTATAAAAATTTAATAACTCTACCCACAGCCTCAGCAACCCTGACCAACAGTGAAATTACTGTCCTCACAGCTGAGAGAGCACAAGGGGAAGGGTATCCAGTTGGGATTTGAACTCCCAACTACCTGGCTACACAGCCTTACCCTTAACCAGTAGAGATCTGAATGTCCTCACAAAAGCTACAAGCTTGCTTCATGCCCAGTAGCTTGTTTCATTTTGCATCTTCCTATTTTGTAACTACGTCTTTCTGTTGTTGTATGTTGTTATTAGATTTTTTCCTAATTGTGCTTTTGTTGTAATGCCTAACATTCAATCCTTGATTACAAGTATTGGCAAGCTAATTAGACAAAAAAATAAAAATGGATTGTTGTAATTCCATTAATACCTTCCAATGTTTTTACCAATCCAAGTTATAATTGACTGAAGCTAGCATGCAATCAAGTTGTGTTGCATGCTTATTATGCTAGTCTTGGGAAGTTTATAAAAAAGTCTAATGGTCTTTCTATATAGGAAGAACAAAAAATGTTGGTGCAACCAATTTGTCAATTGGCATCTCCAACCAAACTCAATTTGCAAATTTGAGATTTCTACATGAGAAAATTCTTCAGCAGGGGTTACTTTGAAATCAAAAATATGAACTTCAAAGAATTTGAATTGGAACCAACCTAGTAATTTTGTGTTTGATACAAAAATAATTCCTAGGATGGCAACAAATGTAAGTGGGCAAGGCATCTTGAGTTTTGGCGATGATGTTCATGACTTTTTCATATTTGTTTGAGATTGATTTGAAATTTGGCAGTCCATTACTTTGAAGATACATACTTTATTTGAGCTTTGGCACTCCATTAGATTTTAGAGATACATACTCGATTTGAGCTTTTGGCATTCCTTTAGTTTTGAGAGATACATAGTTATTTTGAGCTTTGGCAGTCGAACTTTAATTGTTGATGCCATTGGTGGTTTTCATGTTAAATCAGATTTCTACCATGCCATTAGTGAATTTCCAAACTCTATTTTGATTTTATCAAATTTTTGGGAACAATAAAACTTGCGATCTTTTGTGTTCAAATGTCGAATTAACAACGAAAAAATTCGCGCTGTTCCTTACGACAGGCCGTCCGGCTGTACGAGCAGAACAGCCCACCACACTGACCGGCACCATGCAGGGTATGTTGCAAAACGCAACCCCAGCGCTAGACATTGAACTCCAATGACACGCGGCCACAATGAACCAGTCCACCATCCACTGGATGCCCGTTATTACTCAGTTGTGGGGGAACCTCAACTGCGTTAATGTTCGGTTTCACCTTCATAACCAATTCTGTAAGAAATAGGTCTCATACATAGGTAGGTAGGTATGAAAATAGGTAACTATTACGTAAGTAGATGGTTTATAGTTTATACATATGTTTGGGCAGTTTTTACTACCTACCTACTAACTAACAACCTGCTTGTGGGTTGTTGTTAGGTTGGTAGTTTAAAAAAAAAGGCAACTGAGCTAACCACCATGGTTAGCTAAGGAACTGGAACACAACAGAAAACTGTTTCCAGACCATTTATCATCCATCTTTCATGGTGCACTGGTGGGTGCTGGTTCACTGTGGCCATGACACGCGTGGTATAACACATGAAGCAATATATTAGTACGAACCGTAAATCATGCGCCAACTGACACGTATGATATATCCGTAAATCTACGACTATTGCATATATAAAGTTACGTATTATACGTCTGTAGTCAACCATTGGAGACCTGACCGTAGATTATAGAACCTGCAACATAAGCTTCACTCCTTGCCAGCGATGGAGACAAGTGACAGGTACGGTAGATCAGTCTCCGACGATGCACGTAGCGTACATTCCTGTGTACTAGACCGTCGGCGACCGGATCTCGTACATTATAAAATCCTAAGATTTTTCCCTTCTTGGGATGCTCGTGGTAGAGAGGAGCAACGAGTGAGCTTGATAATGCTGGACATGGCTGCTGCTGTATTGATAGTTGGTGCCCATCTTGTATAACATAATCCATAGCATTGATTGGTTGGAACCTTGTGCCCATTGTATACATGTCCATTTTGTAGCTCTAGTTTTGCAATCTGCCCCAATTGCACAGTTTGGCATTTAGGGTGTAGTTATAGACCCTCAACTTTTAAGCCAAGTAGCCTGCCCGTTTTCACTTCCTTGTAGAATATTTCGAGATATATCTCTATGTCTGTGAATGCTCATGCATCCTTCTGCCTGAGCTTTGCTTGTCTGGGGATGGCTAACTGGTTGTAGTCAAACATATCTTGAGGCTATTCCAACTGTAAAAGATTGGCAGCTGTATATTCTGCAAAGTCCCATGATCAAGCATGATTAGAATCTCTTCAACTTTGGGACTACTGCCTCAATGTGGAATTGTCATCTCCAAAGGCAAGACGGTTGTCAAATTCTTCCCCCAATTATGGACCTCCTCAAGGGAATAGCTGTGTTAGTTTCAGAGAACTAATTGTGATACAGCTGCTACCCACCTTCCCTGAAGCAAAACTAAGATCTCAAGTCTTCAAAAAGAATATAATTATGCAAAACTTTGTGGCCTACAACTAATGGATGTAATTTGAGTTCACCATTTTCTGCTTACGCCATCATTGCACACCTCATTGCACAGAAAAAACCCTATTGCTGCATACCAGCATGCACACAAGACCATACCATTGCACACATCATACCTGAGATTGCTCTTTCATTTACAAGAACCCCTAAGAATGCTAGAAAACAACAGTGTGTGACAGTAAGGTTTTTGTGTGCAGGGAGAGGGAATAACATTGTGCAGTAATGGGGGAATTGGTGTGCAATAATAGGGGAATAGCATTGATAGGTCCCTTTATCATCCTTCCCATTCACAAATCCAAAATTTACACATGAAGATCATGGCAAATAGAGGGAGACATGTTTAAAGATCCTCAATTTATGTAATAAATAGATCCAGGACAAAGTCAGCTTGATAGATAGCATGATAGTCCTCCTCCCATAATGGACAGGACCGCCAACAGACAAACTGAGGTTTGACACAATAAAGGAGAATCCCTCTTACAAGCCCCCCAAGGGGCTTGCATGAGCCATGCTAAATACGGTTATTAGACTCTGGTGTATCACAACAGGATCCACAAACAAAATCAACATCCAGCAAGGTAATCAAGACATGAGCATTCCATGCATTGCTGCTGTCTAAGCAAGATCTTCCATGAGACTAAAAGACAAGATATGCAAGAAACATACTGTAACTGCAAAGTGAGTGGAAGACACTGTGAACTTCCAACATAACCAACTGTCAGTCTTAACATTTGCAGATGTCAAGCATTGTCACTAATTGGGAAATGAAGTTCTGAGGAAACTATCAGTTTCTACCCAGCAGACCAGTTACAGAAGAGAATAAAAGAAGCACATTAAAATATGTCTGATAGTGTCAAAAATCTCATAGTAACATGAGTGTGCAGCCTGGAGCTACTGCTAAATACATAGCCACTAAGATTTGGAAAGCCTCAGGGTTGAGCACTACATCTTCAAAAAGAACAAGAGTTTGGCAAAATCTCTGGAGGTTCTATAATTCCTTCAACTGGCAGTCCTTTCAAGACATAAAAACATGGATATGGTTGGTGAGGAAAGTTATCATCCATATTCCATCCCCCATCGTGCACCAAAAAGCAGCCCTGATGCCATTTTTTCTTAGCAACCATATGGAAGATACAGTGCAAACTAAATTCTGTGAAAGATTGAACCTAGAGCTCAAAGGACATGAGGTCGCAAATCACATGGTGATGTTGATCTACTTCTGGACACACCTGTGTGAGTTGGGTAATTGATGTGTCCAATCATAGTTATGTTACAACAGAGCCCAGATGTCCTTAATTCAGTAGAGATATGTAAAAGTTACAGCAAGTTTCAGGTTTGAAGATCTTACAAAACTGAGAAAATCCTTCCAGACCTGCTTGTGGGACCTCAGATGCAAGACAGTGGGTGATATACATGTTGGTGTTTTGTAGATGCACATGACTCAGTTGGTGGCTGTTGCTTGAAAGCCACCTCAGACACCTATTACAATCCACAGTCAAAGAGAATAATCAGTTACAATCTCCACGACACAATTCACCAAGTAACAGGATTTACATCTAACTTTGAGATACTAGAGAGATTGTGCAAAGGTGTAGAAAAGTGGTGTGGGAAAGGGCATGCCCCAATTGTGCACATCACAGTTGCAATAACCTCAGTTGCCACTATTTCCCTGTTCCCAGCCTTGTCCTTCATAATGACAATGATGATGATCAGTACCTAGATATCCCTGCCACCTTCCAAGGGTTGTCTACAGCAACTCAACCATACCCAAGTTCATTTTCTGCCATAGTTGGGAGTATGACACATAGAGTACATAAATGGATTCAGGAATCATGAACTGACCTTCTTCATTCATGCAGTCCTGAAGGATCAAAATCATCAGGATCTTGAAATAAACTGTCCACCCATGCATCCTCTTTTGATGTAGATACCTGGGCTTCATTTCTTGAAGACCGCTCCCTTGGGAAGAAAGGAGCGTCATTGTCTTGGAGCAGCTCTTCATTGTCATCCTCCACGGGCAGCTCGGATCCCATAGACAATGGAGGAGGGATAATCCCTTCGAGAGACATATCCCCATCCTTTTCCAGCAGTGAAGAAACCTGTTGGGATGGTGCCTTAGCTTTCTCATTGATTGCCACAAAATTCTGAGCCTCTTTTCGCACAAAGTCTCTGATCGCGTCAACATCCTCAAGTTTGTCGAAAGACAGATTATTGGGGAAGAGTGGTAGAAAGGCAGCAGGAGACGAAATGTTGAAAGCATCAGATACAGATTTGCCGGTGTAGTAGAGTCCTACGTCATAAGCCCTGGCAGCAGCTTCTTTTGTGGGATACGAGCCTAGTCCAATCTTCTTAGAAGGTTTCTTCATCCACACTGGATGTGGAGGGCGAATCTCCGCAACCCATTTACCCTGATCAGGCCTGAAACTAAAACCTCGCCATGACGAGGTGGACGATTCTCCTCTTTCCAAAGGAGTGTCGGGACCGTCTTGATCCTTGCTGAAATTGGAACATTGTAATGATAATTTGAGAGCTGTGGCAGCAGTATGGTTGGAAAACTGCAGCTGCTCCTCCTCTAACCCTAGTGTTCTGCTACCAGCTCGAATTTGTGTCCTCTCTCTCAATTTTCGCTGTTCCCTCTGTTCTGTCGCTTGTTTGGCTCTTTTCTTCTCTCCATCCGGATAAAGAGGAGGATTCTCACAACCAAAACCGCAATAGATGCAGGGGAAAGACTTACAACAATGACAATCTGGCATCTTAAGTGACCAGAAACACAATGCCCTAGCAAAACTACAGACAGAAATTGTCCGTGAAATACTTCGACTTGCTCTAAGTGAAGCTGAGGAAAGATCATGTGCGAGTGAAGTATATATGCTGTGCAATCAAAACTTCTACGAATGTTTCCTGAAAAACCCTACTCCGCCTTCGGTCGCTCACCCTTCCTCTGCCTCGTGCTTGCACTCTTCTCTCACCTTAACATCGCACTCATTTTCGCAACATCACCTTCCCCCACTTTAACCTCTTGTCTCTCCTTCTCTCCCATCCTCAAATCGCTACTCCTTTGCCGCGGCTCACCCACACTCTTGTCAAGCGCCCCAGCTATGACCCTTTGCGCTCCTCAGCAAGAACAACAGCACAGGATGCACTCGGGTCTGCCACGATCAGGTGGTCCTCGTAGGAAGAAACATGGATCCAAGTGTTGTCTCATTTTTTGTCGCCTCTAGAAGCGAAAACACCAGTATAAGCTGCACCAAAATTCACTGCTGCAAAAAATCCATCTCTGTCGCTCCGGAGACTGGAGCTGGTGTTGGAGAGCTAGTACCTTGAGCGCAAAAGGGTGTCCAGAAAACCATGAGATTAAACAGCAAAGCCTTGAAAAATGTGCGAACAGCTCCTGAACTCCAAATTATGATCAGTTCATCATCAACTGTACACCGATTTCTCTCTCCCAAGATTCCGTCTTTCGCGCTACAACGATGCTGCTTCAAGATGCCATCTCTGATTTGCTCTTCTTCTCAATGACCAACAACAGTGCGATACAGAACAGGGGAAGAAGGGCCTCCTTTATGGAACATCGATCGACCTATTCTACACTGAGACTATCCTACGTCCCTAGTGGAAATAGCAGCCATTCCTCCATAAGTGACACCCATAGATCCTTGCACCCAAAACACTCAATCCTCTTGGAGAGATTCTCAGAAGTGTAAAGTTTGGAAGGCAGGCATACGATCCCCCGGCAGTCATTGTGGTTTGCAAAGGCTAAACCATAAAGCCATGTTCAGTAAGTTATACACAAAAGTGCCCATTCTCCCTCTCATTAACGTCAGGTGTGGCTGGTTTCCATGTCTTCCCGAGGGGGGGGGGAGTAGGGATTGGTTTCTGTGGGAACCCACTCAGACAATGAGTGGGTTTGGGAACGCTTTGCATATGAATCCCAACTATTTGGATTGGGAAAGTAATAGGCCAGCGGGCACTCATGGAAACGTGCAACTTATGCAGAAGCAGCCAGCTACTGTGGCAGATTTGGATCAAAAAAAATTTAAACGTATGTTTTTTCAGGATATCCTGCCTTTAATGCAAAGATCGGGCTGGCAAGTCTGTAGGCAAGTTCCTTGGGTGAGCCTATGGGCATGCTAAGAGCCATATTGGGGCCTAGCCGGCTCGCTCTCTAGTACAAAATGGGAAGATGCTAGTTACTTATAAAGACCTCAGGGATTTTCCCCAGTGTTATAGCCTAGTTGGATGTCGCATTACAAAGCAAATGTTTGCCTGGGCAGGAATGGTGGGCATTCCGTTTTTGTAAAGCTCGCAAAATGTTCCCCCAGCGGGCTTTACATTTTAAGTAATGCCCGGTTAGCTCCCCACTACATTTGTTGCCCCATTTCTCTGCCATTTTTATGTGCACTAAAGCCCTTGTGTGAAGCGCATTACCAGATTAGCGCCATGCTTCGCTCCACCTCGCATGGCCCCCTATTCCAGTAAAGCCTTCCCCCTCGAACTTAACCCACCACCAAATGAGCACTGTCCTACATGGGGAGACCCACACCCACTGGTAGTCTCTGACAAGTCCCAACTTTCTTTATCTGGCAAAATTTCACCAACACAACCAAAAGGTTTCAAAAGAGTTTCGACCTTTTTGTCTGACCTCTCCTCTAGCCAAAGTTGGCTGTCCTCTTGGGGATGATGACCAGTCCACCTACATTACAAAATTGGAAAAGAAAACCCCCACTGAAGTAGAACCTCTGCTGGTTTGGCGATAACGTGCCCAATAATTACTATTTACTGTTAATTATGTTTGAGAGTAAAAGAAAAATCTTCAATTTGGCACAATATGAAGCTATTGTGCTCGATAACTTCATTTGTATTTTTGGCATGGCATGCACTCATTTTTCAGAATTTTTGGCAATTTCACAAAATAATTAATTTGTGCATAACCAGCCTAGGTACTCCAGTAATAAAAAAGCATCAAACGATGCACAGTGATTCCAGTACTTTCTAGAGTCTAGATTCTCATATAGCAGTCTCCGACTATGCATCTAGTATACGTCCCTTGGTAGTAGACTGTCGAAGACCCAAACGTCTGTCCTATACCGTCGGCGACCCAAACGTATTCCTCTGTCGTATACCGTCGGAGACGAAACTCTACTTATAAGAATCTGCATGCCAAAACAAACTATAGTTCAATAATTCACATCTTGACTACAGTAGCTTTTCTTCTTTGTATTTGAAAGCACCTGCCCACACCCAAGGTTCTCCTCAGTTGAAGGACCATTCAGCTGACCACATTGAGACCTTCCACCAATGAAATAGAAAGCCTTTCGTGCTTTATGCCAGGAAAAGCCAGCTCCCACGCGCCTCCCTTAATTTTCAAGCCTACACCTGGCTACCCTCTAGGCTATGACCCTTAAATTAGGGGAGGCCCTAGGGAGCAGGGCTTCACCTATACTTTCCATACCCGACGGCCAACATTTCAAACAGCTTGTAATAAACGAAAGAAAGGGCAGTCCCTTACTTAGAAGCCACCCTGAAATGTGGCCACAGTGAACAAGCACCCACCAGCGTACCATCCACTGGCTGCCCCTTATAACACAGTTGTGTATGAACCTCAACTGAGTTAATATTTGGTTTCACCTCGGTAACCAATTCTGTAGGAAATAGGTCTCAACTTTCATTTGAAGGGTACTTGAGAAATTAGTGTAATTATAAATTGGTGAAAAATTTTGTAACAATTTTTTACTCAAAATTGTATATTTTCACAATTTCATCCATTTCAAAAGCTTCTTCAAACTTTTCCAATTCCTTTCCTAAATCTGCATCAATTTTAATTAGCTTTATCAAGTTAAAAAAGAATTTATAACCAACCCTAGGATTATTTGGCTAATTTGTATTCACAAAAATCAACTTTTTTAAGGTGTACAATTGCAAATGACACCTCCTTAGATTCATTAATATTTCAATTAAAGAAAAGATTCAGACTAGCTTGCACCACAAGTGAGTACAATATAGAAGCAAATCAAATAAAAAATACAGATGTTGTACGCTTAGTGCCAAAGACTGGTTCACATTAGTGTTGTCTAGTTTCTTTGCTTTTGAAAGAAACCCTGGGTTTCTAGTTTTACCTTTTTCTTTTTTTGGATTGAATTTGTTGTGCGGTTCTAAGTAAGAAAAGTTCTTGGATTGTTTAAAACCTTCAATTCTGGCGTCTTCTAGGAACATTGGAGCCCTATGCGTCTGATTCTGCTTGGAACCAATTTCAGTTCCACCTTCATTACACAAAACCTGAAATAAAAGATTGATTACTTCTCATTTTGTGCAATCAATTGAACCTGGCTACCTGTCGTTTACGCGAGGATTGAATTTAACTTCAGGAAAAATTTGATAGGGTGCATAGATGTGTAGGTACCTAAAGGATGTGGACGTGATCAAAACAGGATTGCAAGTCAGTTCCAGATTTAGTTCATTAGAAGGCTGGTTGCAAGGGCTAATTCAGATTCTCAATCCAACAATTTTCTGGGCAAACACTCAACAGGAGCAATGAATTAAATGTGAGATTGGTCTCAACACAATTGCAAGACAATGCTCCGCAAGAAAAGATATTTTCAAAACAGTTTCAGAACAATTTCACATTTAATTCGTTGCTCCTATTTAGGGTTTGCCTAATTTTCTGAACCTTTGATCTAGATACTCTAGAACCATATGTCAAATGAGAAGATGTTAAATCAGCAAAGGGTCCTTATTGCAAGCAGTCCAGAAGTATTGACTTTGTTTTCCTTAATGCTCATTTGCTCAACAATTATGAGTCTAGTGGTGCCCAGACACATCTTGGTGCTGCCCAAACACAATTTGGGTCTTTTTTATGCATGTTTTTGTGTTAACACTGCAAAATTTTATTAATAAACACACTGCAAATCTAGAAAATGTAGAACGGGAAAAGAAAAATGAAAAGGATCAATTTACAAGACGTGAAACAAACACAAACTAGATGTTAAAATCTCTTTGTCTCAACAACCAATCGCTTGTAGGAGGTTAGTCGTGGTGATGGGGGGTGCATATTGAAGGGTGGAAGTTGGGAAGTATTTAGACCTATCGCTACTGCCCGATTTAAGATAGAAGATGCTTGCATCTTTTGTAATGTAATTGAGATTTTTTTACAGAGAAAAATAACCAAGACAAAAATAGGAAGGCCCTTTGGCCCTTTGAAGTTCCACATGACATTGACACAATCATGTAAGAACACATTAGTTTGTTTGTCTAAACATCCAAATGCTTCAAGTATTAAAGGCAAGAAATGATTAGTGGGGTGTCAATCATCATAGCTCCTTTTTTTGGCTTGAACTATTTTAAAGGCAATAAATCTTCAGGTTGCACAAGATCATCAAAATAAATCCGCTTGTGTTGGATTGGCAATGACAACATTGATTAAGATGCAAATTCCATTTTTGGTGAACACAACATCAATTCATCGACAAAAGGAATGGAACGAGGTTGAAAAAATCAAGTGTAGTTGTTCTTGTCCCACATGGAAGTTAGCATCTCATGCAATGGCAACAAAAGTGTCATGAACTACATCATGGGTGCTCATGTGCTCATTGCCATGGGCACAACATAAAATGTGGAGACTTGTAACATTGATGGGATGTGTGCACATGCATCAAGGGATACATGCAATTGAAGGATGTGGTAATCCAAGTCACATTTGGAATGTTGTGGAGAAGGATGGGGAAGATAATCAAAAGGTTAGTGGTAGATGTGGATTTAATTCCTCCAAAACCACTCCACACTTACTATAACAACAAATTTGCACTACAAATATACACTCAATCATAACTTTACACTATATCTAAACACACATTTGTATGCAATCCTTCAATAAACTAAATTCATGATTATCTTTGATAACCAAAATTTGTAATCCAAAATACAACGTCAAAACTACAAACAAAATTTTAATTCATTTTCATGATATTTTTTATACCATAGATGATTCACACATCAAATTGAACATGGAAATCAATGGAAAATTTTGTACTTCCTTGTTTACTAAAAACTTCAACAAAATTATAGCAAAAATCCATGTTTTACTAAAGTGTAATTAAACAATAAATCAAATTTATAATATTCAATACTAGAATCTATGGTTTTTCTACAAAGTACTCACATCTCTATTCTTACTCCAAAATTGTGTGTCTACAAATGTCCTCCACTTTCCCAAAACTCCCATTTTTGGGCAATCCACAAATCACCATCAACATGAACAGTAAAACAAAACTCAACAAAAGTTCAAAATTCAAACCCCCAATTGTCCAATGGCCTATTCCTATCCATAATGCTTTATAAGTCCCAAAAATATGTAAACTACCTAATCCCTTAACAACTAAGAAAGATGGTCAAATTGTAAGCCAAACGCCCACCTTGGGCCTAGAACATAATAAGATTCGAGCATGGTGAGTTTAACTATACTATAAAAGAGCATGTTGGAAAGGGTATGATGATGCAAACGCTCCAAGATGGAATCTTGAAATCAAACCATTTGGTGCCCAATGAGTTGTTCAAAAGGAAGGAAACACGTTCGTGTTAAGGTGGTAGAAAATCGCAAATGGCTTTGAAGTGCTATTGGAAAAGGAAGGTGTTGTTGTCAACTCGTGTTAAGGCTTCAAGCAGGAAAAAACCTTGATCGACCATAAACCTAACAATTATGATGGAAGTTACAAAAGCCCAACTCCTTAAATAGGCTACTAAGGTAATGTTGGTTGTTGGTATGAAGCTAATGTTGCCAAAAGTTATTGGGAGAAAAGCTTGTTTATGAGCTAAAGGTCCTTCTAGGCTATCAAAGGATCCTGGATGCAAAAGGCGCCCAAACACTTGAAGGAAAGAGGAATAAAAAAAAATAGAAGACTCTATGAAGGTGGAAGATGAAAATGTGCATTATAATAGATATGATGGTTGTTGCACAAAACAATGAATTAGAATTCCAAAGGCTACCTAAACATCGCCCATTCTAAAGAAAAGATTAACATGTGGAACATCCTTTAATAAAACATTTTTGACAAAAAATGATGTGAAAGATGAGGTACCCAATGGAACCCCCAAAACCCTAATTTCTTCTAACATGGTGTTAAATAGGGATGGGTGTCAAAGTTAGGTGGCAAACTAGAGGGTTGCACATTTTTTAGGTTGGATAAAAAGATTTATCCCACAAAATTCAATTTGGAAGTGTTCATATGCAGATGGTACAATTGAGGAGGCCTATGATGTGCATGTCATCTATAACACATGGAAATAAACAAGAGGGGAAATGGCTAACTATAAAACGTAGAGCTTTAAAATGAACTAGAACAAATAGTACCCTTCCCAAGGGATTACTTTCACAAATTCCCATGGTAGATGAGATGACCATGATGTCACCTTCACGATTCTGATCACAATCAAATAGTGAAAACTCAAAAACATAAAATGCTTAAACAAAGGGGATGAATTGTATGATGTCCCCAATGTTAACAAGATTTTTCTCTATGCCCATTAATTTCTTACTTCCCAATTTTTTCAATTACAAATTCTGAAACAATAATAAGTACATCTAAAATCTTAAAATCTATGTATAATCCTACAACATGCACTTGTTTTCCTAGAATTTCAAGAAATCAAAATTGGCCAAGAAAAATCATTTCATTTCTTTAAATTTTTTTTTAAAAAAATGATTTCAAAGTTTGAAAGTATGAAAAATTGATGAAAATCATTTTTCCTAAATTTTGAATAAATACAAACTACTCAATGTTAACAAGTACTTTAACTTGTAGTGAAAAATACAAAATTGTATTAAAATATCAAAGTTTGTACATTAGAGTTTCAAAAAGTAACTATGGAAAGTAAAGATTTGATGTTTCTCACATTCTACCATTCCTCTTTTATACTCTAAGTTTGAACTTTAAAGTGTTTTGTGCAAATCAAATTAACAATTACTAGTTGATAAAACTTTTTGTTCTAATCAACTAATAAAAACCAGCCAATAAAATTGTGATAGTCACAATTGTTGATAAAACTCCTTGTTCTAATCAACTAATAGAATCTAGCCATTAAAATTATTATAAACAGTAAAATTTTCAAATTTTACTACCTATTAAACTAACTACCTATTCTACCAACTACATGTTTTGTAGATTACCAATTCAACATGTGTCATTAGTTCAATTTGTGTCATTGGTTCAACTTGTGTCATCGGTTAAATTACTATTGATTATATTGTCAGTATTAGTTCATCAACTATCGATTAAAATACCGATTCATTGAAAAATTTGGTTCACACCCACCTACTACATGAAGTTCTTGAAATATGATTTTTTTTAACACCAAATTGAAGGCATTTGCCATGTCTAGATGAAGAATCACCTAGTGAGGTTGAAGGTCCAAATTAGTGCACCTCATACCATGAATCATAGCTTCACATTTGCCCTTGGTTGCAGCTCCAAATTGGTGTGGGGAAAAATGGATGCATTTACAATAAAAAGAATTAGGTACCCAAGGTGTAAGTCCTTTCCAAGGATTTTTTTTTCCCAAGTTTAAAACATGGCCTCCATGCTTTGGATATGGCCCATTATATGATGATAATGCCAACTTCAAAAGTTTAATTCACACATGTTGCCATGAATTTTCAAACAATACATAATTAAATTTATGTTTTAATGATAAATTTTCAAGAAAATCAAATGTGTAGATTTCAACAAAAGTAAACATGTCAATATTTTAAAATAATATGTGTTTCAAACCTTCAATGATAAATTATACATTGAGTTTATCAAACATATTTTTTTTTAACATCATTTAAAATGGAGTAGAACATATTTTTTCTTTAAAAAAAATCTTATACATCACATTCAATATTCATGAAAGTGCAACCTTGCATTTATTTATACTAAAATATATATTTTTTGTTTGAGGAATTTTTTCAATTTATGTACTTTTTATTATCAAAAACAAGTTTAAACACTAAAAAAAAAATATTGTGGATAATTAAAATAAAAGATATATTCAAAATTTTAATGATACCATGCCCTCATAATCATCAATATATGTTCATCCATAAATTTTCAAAATGAATATTTTAATTTTACATAAGATAAAAGATGTTAAAAAACTTAACACCATGTACACATCGAACTATCCATTTTTTATTATACACTTTATGACCGATGGAACATATCGAAATTGCACAAATTTCATTTTGATGAAAATTCATAAGTATACAAACATTTTGAAATAGATTTCATTAAATTATAATCCTTACAATTCATGTAATCTCAAAGTCATGGGGGTGCAAGATTTTATGTGTGTACACGCAATCCTTGGTTCCTTTTATTATGAATGCACCCAAATGGGTTGCAAAAACATCACAAAATTGAAGGCATAAAACGCGGCTTGTGAATCGATATAATGTTTCCCTCACGACAATGGGACGAACTCCACTTGAAGGCTTGATTACAGTTAAAATGCAAACCACTCCAAGGATATGTGCAATTCAACATGGGATGTGACCTTGCACGATATGGTAACAAAGTTGAAATAATTGTGGGAATCCACTTGTAGAATCTTTTGGGTGAAAACAATCTCAAAGGTGTTCAAAAACCATCCCAAAAAAACTGTTTGTAGATAATTGCAACGTGTTGGAATGCCAATTTGACAAAGAAATAAAAGTTCAGGGTTTTGGTTTGGTTGGCAGTCTTCTAATAAAAGCGAGAGGAAGCCATTGAATTAAGGATGTAAAGTAGAGAAAGTCGAAGTGGTGTCATAAGACGTGGGTGCAAAAGATAATGGTGTTAGAGCATGAGTTGTTTAAAAATATTTTTTTACATGTCTAAGGATTAAACTATGGAAAAGGCATTTATGAACTACAAAATCACGTTGGGGAGGAGACATTGAATTCAAACTTACCATTAGAGCTTGGGCCCATAAACAAAATTATTCTTATAGGTTTTCCTAATCACCTATTAAAAAATGATTGAGTCAGATTCACATTTCCCTATTCCTTATTACCTTTCTAACACACCCCCAAACTCCTTTAGGGACTCAACTACGAGTCCAAAGGTGACAACAAAGGAAGGAAAAGGAGTTGGGGAACGCTCCTTAGCTCGCAACACTTCGAGGGTAAAGGGGCATGTTAAAGATTCGGGATGTGACTAGGACAATGACAAGTGGTTCAATTATTCACACAAACCTGCACAAACCAAACAACAAATTGGTTAATACAAAATTGGAACACCTTTTGGTGCATGGATGAGCCACGAACAAACATGAATTCACAAGACTCACCACGACCTGGACTCGAGGGAAGCCACCACTTTCCCCCTAATAGTATACTTTGTGCCTAGCCATGGGACCAGCACCCAAATGTCATTTTATTCCGAAATTCCCAAAATTAGGACTTTTGCAACTTTGGAGGTTCATAATTTTGTTTGCACACCTCTAATTGAGATGAGGTCTAAAGAAAAGTTGTAGCCCTCGTCGAGAACTTTCCAACGGTATAAAACACGCCACTTGCACGCAAGGAGGTCATGGCGATTTTCGACTTTTAGTGATCAAAAATCAAATTGTCAATTTGACTCCCAATTCTTCTTTTGGCCATAACTTGTGTTTTAATCACCCAAATGGGTTCATGCAAGCCCATATTAGACATTTACATTCCAATAATTTTCCAATGATATAAAAAACGCTTCAATTTAATGGGTTTTGACCCCTGCAATCATTTTTTTGAAGATTTGGGAGTCCATTGAGGCTCCAACTCCCAAAGTGGGAGCTCACTTGGGAGTGTGAAGTGTGACTCCCAGGCTTCCCTCTTGGCTCGCACCCTTGCAAGCCCTTGCCTTGGTCGCGAGTCGAAGGTTAGGGTTGCGACACCTTCCATGAAAGGGTAAAATAAGACACCGTTGGGGTAACAAAAAAGGTAAATGCTAAACAACCACATCATAAAAGCCTTGTGTTAGTTTATCAAATGGAAAAAAAAAATGTCACTTGTACATCATGCTAGAAAACGATATCGATGCGGTTGTATAATCGAGGACAACAAAAGCCAAGATGGAAAGACCTAAGAACATTTAATGTTGAAACCCGAACCCATGCAAGTGAATTGGGAGTAAGGGAAGGTATTGGGTCAGGATGGTCATGTAGGTTTTAATTAGATGAATTGGATGTATGATGGGAATGTTGGTGACAAATTAACCTTCAAAAAATAAATTGATGCCCACAAGTGGGGCAAAAGGTTTTAAGTGGAGGTTGTACGCATGTTGGGAGGGTGGGGGTAGGTTAAAGGGTTTAATCATGGACAACTATAGGGGTTGACATAATGGAAAGGGGAAAATGTTTTACATGTGCATGATTTAAAAAGATTAGGAAAATGTTGTTGGGGCTCCACATCACGAAAGGCTAGGGGTTGGTAAGGGGAGTTAGTGGGTGGTGTGTGAGTTATTAAAATGGTATGGGGGGTTAGCGAGTGGTGCGTGGTTTGCATAGGAAAGGTAGAACGCCATAGGACATTGAGGTTTGACCCCTGTAATCGCTTTCTGAAATTTCGGGAGTCCACCGGGACTCCATCTCCCAAAGTGGGAGTTGCCTTGGGAGTGTGAGTGTTCACTCTTTCACACTCCCTCACACTTTCTTACACTCTCAGGAATATGTTGGTGTGACTCCCTGGCTTCTTCTTGGCCTGCACCCTTGCAATGCCTTTGCCTTGACTCTCGGGCTTCCTTCCTCTTGGTTCGCAACCTTGTAAACCCTTTGCTTTGGTCGCGAGCCCAAGGCTAGGGTTGCGACACTCTCCCCCACTAGAAGAGGTCAATGTCCTCATTAACACTTATAATTTCTTTCAACAATTGCAATTGCTTTCTTTTGGATCCTTGGCCATCAAATGCCAACTCCTTGCGGCCGGACCTTGCCTCAAGCTAACTTAGGCGTCCCCAAGCTTCCAACACTCTCTTGGCAAGTCCAAGGGTGTCTCAAAAGAAACCCTTAACCATTGCCTCATCAAAAATACCTAACTAGCTTAATTGACAAAGCCCTCATTTGGGAGGCCATTCTTTCAACCTTCCTCTCATGAGGAACTCAAGGCAAGCCAAATCTTGACCTAGGCTACTTGACATGACTCCTTTCCCAATCTTGCGCCTTGATCACAACAATCAAGTCTTTCCTAAAGGTATGCTTATCAAGGTACGAGAAGCAACGTTTAGGCTTTGTAAAAGCCTAAGTCCCAAGCTACGCGATTATAGTACACGAACGGGGTCATGACTTCCCGCGTTGGCCACCACTACCAACCAACCCCTTGGGATGCACTTTGGGCATGTGCATGTCCTCGCAAGCTCACTTTGCTTGCCTCCTCTTTTGGGACCAAGATTTCTCTTAGCCCCCAAATAGGAGTCCGATTTTGATTTGGGCTTACGCAAGAGAGTTCCATTTGTCCATGCCACTTGACAACCCGCCCCTTTCTAACATACCATTATGTTTGTGATGCAATTTCTTAGAAGTTTCAAAACTTAGCCTTTATTTCACTTACAACTTGATGTGGTACATTTGTGTAACTTTCCGCCCCCTAAAAGAAAGGTGATGTCCTCATCACGCTCTATGTTTCCTTTGCCTTTTTGCC
>Ga0116227_10000731_pt1 | contig 66952 bp, 62 predicted proteins | sample S1TSphgellanicum_FD_89693 | JGI IMG/M metagenome (GOLD analysis project Ga0116227, IMG submission 89693) | Host-associated microbial communities from peat moss isolated from Minnesota, USA - S1T2_Fb - Sphagnum magellanicum MG | ecosystem: Host-associated > Plants > Peat moss > Unclassified...
CATTTCCAAATCAACGTGGGTACTGGACCTGCAATCAGCTTCAACAGTCTGAATTCGCAATCTCCTGGATTCTTGGTTGCAGCAAACCAGCTGCTGCTGAGCAACATCCCCGCTGCAGTGCTGGAGTCATCTCTGGGAATATCTAATGCCACAGATCTCAACTTACTTGAAGCCTCTGTCCCTCCATACTGGGGTAATTAACTAGACTGCAAAGTATTCCAAGCTCTGCATCAAAGAGTCTAGTTTAAGAGTACAAGCTGAAATTAGGTATTGTTTCATGTGCTCACAGATTTTTACAGTCAACTTTGGCTTTGGCGTGGTGTTTTAGACATGATCCTGATCATGTAATTTAACCATCTAGATCATTTGAATAGATTCTCCTTGCATGAGTGATTAAAATAACGTAATTACATGGTTTGATGTAGTTCAAGGATCATAACTTAGTAGAGTTCCATATGGTAACAGATTTACATTTAACTTTGGCCTGGTAATTTTATCCTTGATGTGAAGCTTGCCAACACTGAGTTATCAAACATTCGTGAGCTTTTCAAGTACTAGCTCTGTTGAATTTGAATAATATATTAGACAATTTTTCTATTGTGCTAGACTCATAGGCTCGGTACTACTTTTAATGTTGAACCTTGGGACCTTAGCACAGGTTTACACCATATATAAAATCATCTACATATGTGATAAATCTAGAAAACAACTTGGTTGAGGGGCTTATTCACAATTGTTTAACTTAAGATAAAAAGTACTTATTAAGCCTACACATGGAAAGTATTCTATGAAAAGTAATCTCAACAATGCAAAAAATTGAAAATGTTAACTTTGTAAGCTAGAAAGTATGTGAAACCCTTTAACATTGAATAAATTAGAAATATCTGAATGTCTAAAATGTGACATTAACATGTTTTTTTAAAGTTTAATAAGATCTTGTATGAACTTTCTTTTTAAAATATTTTCAACATGCTTTACAAATCCACACTTAGTATTAACATGAATAAAAAGTATTGAGTTTTCACATTCATGAATTGTAACTCAAAAATTTCAAGTATATTGCCATCTTAGGAATTTAGTTAAATAGGTTCATCTCTTAATGTATTGCATAATATTTAGTGGATTTCAATTTACATGGATATATATCTAAATATTTGTTTCGAGCATATTTTTATTGGTTACAAATAGTGCTATTAACTAGAAATTCTCCACTTTTGAATCCATTATATTTCATCTTGGGCAATCTTGTCCTTGGGCAAAAGCATGATAAAGTAGATTAAAGAATTACCTTGCAATGTAAATGGAAAATGTCCATCAAGTAAAGCTTTGTATAGTGAATTTTTAAAATTATATATTTTAATGTTTAATTATATGAAGTTCTTTAACTTTACTACAACTATATTTAAAAACTAGATGTTTAAAATAAGTTTGTATATATTCATCAAAATTAAGTAGATGTCACAAGTTACAAAGTAGATTAAATATTGGATTTATTTTATTTTTAAGTCAACGACATGCTAAATATATCAATGCACTTTGAATTTTTTTAAGGTAGAATAAAAATATATTAGCATTTATTGTAGAAGTAGGAATGAACTGCAATATTAATCTATTAGTTTCATTCCTATTTGTTATCTACTTTTATTGTACAAAAGTTTTCAAATTTTATATTCAACTCATAAAAATTCAACGGAAACATGGAAGCTTCCATAATGAATTTTTTTCTAAAAATTGAACTTATTTTGTTATGTTTATGTTGAAACACTGCCGTATTTAAAATTTGGATTTGGGCAGATGTACTTTTTGGTTCATTTTACCATGCTTGGATCCCCTTGGGTGGTACCACTAAAAACGTCACACCTTAATTTTCTTGGACTCATTGAACTTTGAAAAATCATAAGAAACATTTAAATGAACATTTTCATAAAAAATTTTGAATACATTTATTAGATTCCATATTTTTGAAATTTCAATAATATCAAAAATATTATGTATTTTGATGTTTTTAATCATTGCATTTAGAAAAAGTTTCAAAAACGTAATGTTTGTATTTTGCCTTGAACTTTTTGGTCAGGAACACAAATTTGGAACATGATTTATGAATTTTTACATGAAGCTTTTTCCTAAGGTAATTGGAAGTCAATTTACTTTTAGGTTTTTATTTCACAATTAACTGATTAAATATGATTTAGTTATGAATTTCCAAAGTTGAGGCTATCAATTTTTTAAGGGGCCATTTTAATTTAAAATATAATTTTTTCAAATTTGAAAATTTTTTTAATTTGAAAATAAACTTCAAGCCATATATTAGTGCATGCAATTGATAAACATGAAAAAAAAAAAATTGTAATCATGAAAAAAATTAACAAAAAAGGCTTAAAAATATGAATTGGTTGTTTTTGGCTCCTTAACCATTCCTTGAGATGGTTCCTAGTGGTACCACCCAAGGATGGCTTTGCCTTATTTGAAACCAAACTAGATGAAAGCAAAAGAAAAAAAAAGCCAAGTAGTGTGTGGATAATCTTTAAAAATTATTTTTGAAAAATCTGAAAAATTACCATGGGAACATTATATATCAAAAAAATTATTTTATTTTTGAAATAAATTCTTATACTTTCAAAGTTGTAACAATAAAATTTTCATGAAAATTCACCATGTTTCAAAAATCCTTTTATATTTTTAAGGCATTCAAGAAAAACATGTGGACAAGTGGTTTTTTTGTAACAAAAGTTTTTTTCCTTTACCAAATGTTCATCAAATCATTTCAATTTTTTTGTGAACTTTAATATATTCCACAAAAAGGGATCCTTATGTTCAAAAAATTCAAAAAAAAAAAAAACATATCTATTTTTTAATTTTTATACTCGAATGTCCTTTTACATTATTATAGTTTTGAATTTGTAATCATGGTTCCGAATAAAATTATAGATTTGAATATAATGTAAAGATTGATGCAAAAAAAAATTAGGTTTTTATCATGTTATATCTCATATTTGGCCTCAAATTTAACATTCAATATTAAAAATTGTGTGAAAAATGCAATATAAACCAAAAAAAACTACCATGTGGAAAATGCAATCCTTAAAAAGGACTTTATCCTTGGCGTGATTAGTTTTTTTTTCATGTTTTCACCCAACTCATTTTGATTTTGATTTTTTTTAAAACTAGCAATTAGTAATTAGGAGTGTGAAGAACAAGATTTGGAACTAGACTTAAATGTTTAAATCAAAAAAAATTTAAAGAACCTCTTATAACCATTGCTAAAAAGTTGCATAAAAGCAACTTAAAAACAATGTTGACATTAAAAGCACAATTCGAAAATATTTTTTGATGACATATATTGGGATTTTAAAAATATACATTTTAACATAATAGTAATTTTTTAAATAAAAATTTTAATGTTTTTCGAAAAACGTATCAAAAAGATAATTAAAATATTTTAAAATAAAGCAATGGTTTAAAGGGCCTTATGTGAGTCCTAATAGCGTGGTTGGACCATCAAGGCACATATAAAATGTAGTTTTTGGGTGCCATGAATTAGATCACAAATATAAGCATTGTTTCGATCAACATCATCAAAACTTATGAGCCAAAACATTTTTTTCATTGGCTTATGGTGGCCAATGTATATAAAAAGTTTCTGGCCTCTTAAACAATCCATCATGCAAAAAACTTATCACATATGCTATATTTCTTAAAGGCGCACCATGAACATTTAGTTGTTCTTATCGCAAGAACTACTTAATGACAACCTTAATTCCATCATGGTGTCATGGCCTAGGATATTTTGAGATACTTTGGGCAATGTCATGTCCTAAGATATTTTGGGATACTTTGGGCAATGTCATGTCCTAGGATATTTTGGGATACTTTGGGCAATGTCATGTCCTAGGATATTTTGGGATATTTTTGGCAATATCATGGCTTAAGATATTTTGGGATACTTTGGGCAATGTCATGTCCTAGGATATTTTGGGATACTTTTGGTAATATCATGGCCTAGGATATTTTGGGATACTTTTGGTAATATCATGGCCTAGGATATTTTGGGACTAGTATGGTTCAGGGTTATAAAAAGAGATAGTCTGGGGAACAACCCTTCAGTAGATCAACACCAGTTGATGGATCAATAAAGCTTGTCTTGTCTTGTAATTCTCCACTTGTTTGTAGTCAGTCCATAACACATGGCTCCTTTCCTATGACCAATCTTGAAAAAGGACCAAATCATCACACACCCACTTGTCAAATTACGATAACATCCCATAAAATGCCAAGGCTTATGGGATTTAAATTGGCCTACATAATCTTCTAACCAAACAAAATGACTAGAAAGAGCATATCTTTTGTTAACCATGTAAATCCAATATTTTTGCAAACAATGTTACACAAAGTATGAATCGTGCTTACGATCATCACTTATATAAAAGTGATACTTGGTTATCAAATACAAATTTGCATCATTCAGGTCCTAATTAGGGTTAGGATGATAAGTAATGTGGACCAAAATTTAAATTTGATAAAAGTGCCAATGCATCGATTGTATCTCATTCTAAATTGCAAAGGAATAATTTTCTACAAAATCAATCATAGATACAACAAACCTTAACTACACATATTTCAAACACAACCTGAATTGCATGTTTTGCCAATTAGCAACAAAGTTATGGTGCACAAAATATTGAAGCTTATTTCAAATATGCAATAAGCTCATGAAAAAAAGTAACCTTGTGTATAAGGTTTAGGTTTACTTGCTGTTAACATAATTTGTCCAAGAGCAAATCACCTCTAAATGACCACATAGTCATCAAATCCCTTAGTTTCCTTGGGACACAATGGCAATAGATTAACACCACACTTATCACATTCACTGAATAAATAATCTTGTTTATGCCATTGCATAAATTCATCTTTGCTACACACAATGTTTTCCCATATCTAGGTGATTCCAAAAAACATTTCACTACTCATTTTACAACAAGCATTAGAAGTAAAAACACAAATTTGGCAATTGCATGTAAAATTAGAGCCATGGATAGCTTTCGGCATATTGTTAAAAGTTGTCTTCAATTCATCAATCTCAACAAAATTTATGTAACAAATGTTCCGATCTCTCATCCTCTACACAAAAAATGGCTTGAATCTTTCAAACATACACTACCCAATATTGACACATGGGTGAGTAGCATGGAATTTCAAAAAAAATCTAGTCTACACATAAAAGTGAAATAATTTTGATATGTTCCTGATTTATTTCCATTTTTATTCAAGTTCATTGACTTGTTGAAATGTACATCACCAAATTTCTTTGAAGACTTCATGGAACTTACTCAAGTATATACCACAACTTTTTGGTAACAATTTATTCAATTCAATTTGAACTTTTTGACTATAGAAATTACTCCAATATTTAATAAAATGTTTTGACAACAATCTCTTCAACTTAATTTGAATTTTTTTACTACAATCTATACACAAACATGTCATGATATTCCCATCTTGAAAAGAACAAATTAATTCAAAATATTTTATAGAACTTCAATAATGGTCCAACATGACGTGCATAGACGTAAATCATGTACAAATGTACAAGGCATTTTCAAACTATAATGTAGTCCAAGATGTAGTTCGCAAAACATCCAAAATACCAACATGACATCCTTCAAGTACATCAATATACACAAAGTACCCTTAAACACAAATTAGTCCAACATACAATCCACAAAACATTTTTGAAATACACAAAAGTCCATAAGATATCCTTGTGACACAAAAATCCACCATACAATCCATAAAACATCATTCAATCATCCATAAGTCCATTTAATGTCCACATAATGTATTAAAACACACATGAATCTAACACACAATTCACAAAACATTTTCATGGCACATATAAATCTACCAATCATCTTTAAACCATACATAATGTTCATAAAGCACCCACCATGAATAAACATAAAATCCATTAGGCACACACATAATGCATATTCTTGTTACCTGGAACTCATATTACTCCACCAGTAGTTTTATGTCATTTTGACAACAGATAAGTCCAACATGAATTTACATTATACCCTCAAGGCACACATTAAAGTCCAACCTATAATCAAAATTGTATCTTCAAACACACAACAATCTTGAAAAGAAATGCAATAACCATTAAAATTCCAAATTCAAAATTTGAAAACTATGATTATGATTCAATTTGAAAGCTATGATTCAACAAAAAAACTCCATGAATTCATTTTTGAAACTTCACCTTGATAGTTGTTGGATCATTCAATTACCACATCATTGAACATCAAGTTCAAAAAATCCATTCATGGGTGTTATAAGTTATGGTGTGTGAATAACTAGTGTGGCATGTGCCATTGGCCCAAGTGTGAACATGATTATGTGTGAAATAAGATGTTGACAATATATTAACCCACTCATGAAATTTTGATTTTAAGTTTATTTCATTAACAAATATTATCCAAAATGCAATATCTCCCACACTTAGGTCTAAAAATTATAAAGTTGTCTTACTAAAATCCTATTCATCAAAGGTTTTCCAAAAATACCAAAATCTCAACCAATTTTCAGAAATATTTATTTTTGATTTTCTTGAATTTTCATTGCAAAAATTTTCAATATTGAATAATTTTCACCCAAACTCATCAAAATCATTGTAAGAAATAAAGAAAATTGCATATTATTATTCATAAATTATAAATAACTAAAAATGATTTTTTGGCCAATAGGGCATTAAACCAACCTTTTTTCCCCTAATTTTTTTTGCTTGCTTTCGATAAGGAAAAAGGGGTTGTAAAAGGTCCTTTATGATATTTTAATTTTTTAGTTGTCCCAAACCCCTTTGATCCTACATGTGGTAGCTAGATCTTTTCCCTAGTTAGAAACCTTGTTGCCTTTAGTTGCCCCATTTCTTTTAGCCACCTCATTAGAAATACAAAACTACAAAATGTTGTGTTACCATCAGTCAACAAAAGAGAATTCATTTTTTGCAAACCACGCATTATAAACATAAAGGTTCACCTCCATTGCAATCTTATGGTCATTGGTTTCATTAACATTAATGACACAAGAGGCAAATTTACCAAAAGAACTAATATTTTGTTTTCATTTTTGCTTGCATAATGCATCACATAGTTCTTTCATAGAAATATGTGTTGGACATTTGAACTTTCAAGGTATTTTGCAATATGTGTTATTTGGTGACAAGGTTTAAAGGCAATCTAAAGATGCAAACACACAAATGAGCCAATTGGATTACTTTACAAAAAGACTATGAATATTTTTTAGTTTTTTTCCATTTTTTCATATGAAAGAAATTTTTAATGAAATTTTTTGCAACTTTTTATTAAAAATACATATAGTTAACCCAACATATCACATGTTTTGTGTTAATCTTGTTGAATAAATATGAATTTTCAAAGTGTGTAATTTTTGTCAAATTCTATGTTTCATCTTCAAAATTGATCATAACTTTGAATCATACCAAAATATGATAACTACTTTAGGTTTTTGTTTCTTGTATCATAAACTACAACTTTGGTTTATATGTCATGAAATTACACCCCATTTACATGTGGTAAAGGACTTTTGAAATTTTAAAATTTTGAAAAATAAATTTTCTAAAAATTTAAATTCCATACTTTTTAAATTGTGAATGCTTTTCAAACTTAGGTAGTAAGTTACTATCATTCAAATTTTTTTACCATCATAGTTATGTTATTACAATAGTCTTTTGCTTAGACCTTTGTAAAATTAATCACAATCTAATGTAGCACCTATTCAAATTCAAACATCTTTTTTTACAACCAAAACCCAAAATTTAATTCTATGAATTTTTAATTTGAATTTTTCAACATTCATATTAATCATTTAACACAATTTGGAATGAGTAACATAATTTTAAAATGTAAAAAAAAACATATGTAAAAAAGTTCATAGTTTCACCACTATTAGACATGGTTTTTGGCTCCTATTTCTATACCCACACCCCTAAGGGAAGTTTTTTTTAAATGTTAGGGACCAAGGTACATTGTAGTCAAGGTTGAAATGAAACTTATAATCATTATGTTTGTTTAGTGTTGCATTCTTTTATATGATTTTTTTTCAATGATTAAATATTATTTTTGAAAAGTGATTACTGCCGAATCATTATGGTTTTGGTTTGCATAGGTTATTCAGCTTCAATGTTCAATGTGAGTTACAAGTACCATGGACTAAGGTACAACTTACATTTCTTGTTCTTGCATTGATCCAAGTTGTTATATCTTATTTGAGATGTTTATGTTACAAAATCCCAATGGTGCAAGTTGTTGGCAATTGGTTGTCAAACATGATATAATATAGAACATTCTTCAATTTTTATCAACTTGCAAGCTACAAGTTGCAATTCTCCAAGACTCCACATTGGTGGGCATTTTTCTCTTCTTCTTTTTCAAGTTGTGCACATGCATCTTTCATGTCCTTCTTAGAGAATTCAATTAGTATTCAATTTAGCTAATAAATATGGCTCCATTACCACCACCAAATTTCGAGGTCTATTTCCAACATTTCAGTACTTAGTCTTAGTCCATCTCTATGTGCTTCAACTCCAAGTTCTTCTACTTTGCCAACCATTAGTCCATTTCTATTTTGTAACTTTGATGCAAACCAATCACTTGCCAAAAAACCTAAAAAGTCCTATGAAAAGTCTAAAGTCTTCTAAGTTACTTGGGCAACATGATTTCCTTGGCCTTAATTTGTTTTAGAATTAGCTACAAATTCACACAAATAGCCAATAGGATTACTTCACAAAACAACTATGAATCCACTTTAATTTTTTTCCATTTTTTCATATGAAAGAATTTTTGAATGAAATTTTTTTCAACTTGTTATTAAAAATACATATAGCTGCCCCAATCAATCATATGTTTCGTGTTAATCATTGTTGAATAAATATGAACTTTTCAAAATGAATAAATTTTGTTAAATTCTGCATTTCATCTTGAAAATTTATCAAAATTTTGAATCATACCAAAATATGTTAATTACTTTAGGCTTTTATTTCTTGTATTAGAAACTACAATTTTGTTTTGTATATCATGCACATTACACCTCATTTACATGTGGTAAAGGACTTTTACATATTTTAAAAGCTGGAAAATTAAATATAAGGATTTTTTAATATGAATTCCTCAACATTTATATTAGTCATTTTGCGCAACTTGGAATGATTAACATTATTTTTAAATGTAAAGAAGAAGCATATGTAAAAAAGTTGCTAGTTTTCACCACTACTTAACATGGTTTTTGGCTCTTAAAGGCGTATTTGCATTTGTTTCATATGGTATAATATTTCAATGAGGTGTGTCATTTGTTCTACAATCGAGAAAAAAACGATGTTATTGTCAACTAAATTGGATATTCTCCAAAAGCATGTTGGTTGTTACATGACAATTGTTGCCACAATTAATGTTGTCATTAAAGATTGGTTTTATAATAAGGATGCATTTCATAACAAAAACAAAAGGATCTATACAAAGAGAGGCAATGAGTTAGTCTTAATTTGGTTCAACCTAAAACTAATCAAAGTTCCAAAAACAATTAATTCACTTTACAAACATTTTTCATTTGTTAAGCCATGATTGATTGTAAGTGACAAAATTTGAAGTTTTTAATGATATGTAATTGTTAAATGTGAAGAACAACTTGAAGAAACATTGGGTCAAGATAATAGTGGATGGGAAATGGCATAAAACATTTAAAATATTGTGCAAGAATGTGCTTCCTTTATTTGGAGTGCGAATGAGGTAACAATAATTAAAAACCAATAGTGGATAAGTGTGCATGTTTATATGATGAAAAATTGGGTTCACATTCCAATTTTACTAATGCTTGAATTGAAATGGGTGTAATAGCTAGGAACATTATGGTTATAATTTTGTATAATGTGGTTAAATTTGGTGGTTTAGTTGAAGAGCAATTCGCTTCTCTATGGGTATGTCTTGGTTGCGACATTTATTTTGTGTTTCAAGGCCATTGTATAAGTGTTATTTCTCAAATAAAAAAGAATAATGTTCTTTAATTCATTGGTGTGCACTATATGGCACACTAAACTAATTTGGATGTTATTGTTTTGTTGAAGTTACTTATAGTATTTCACATTGGAATAATATTGTAGGCATTATATGTATTTTTTGCTAACAACCCCAAAATTATTATTGAATATGAGCATGTTGTTAAGCTTGTAAAATCTAAGTTATTCAAGGTGAAAGCACATTGGTGGCCAAAAAATGTTGTCACATCATTAGTAGAAATTTTGTCCTTTGCAACCAAAGAAACAATGACTAGTTGTTTTGAATGATTTTATTAGACCACAATCATATATTATAATTTCATTATCTATGTGGAATAAGTATGAATAATAGATTAATCATTTATATGATTGATGGATGAAAACATACAAAATAGACATATTTCATCCATTTTCCATGAACCATATTTCACTCGTTATGGTTTTCAAATCTGAGCTAGAAAATAAGAAATTGACATGGATTATCCAAATTTCATTTTTTCTAGTAATGAAATATGCAGATCTAGTTTATAATTCAATTTAGACTTCAAATGATGTGGCAAATATTATCATGATGTGGTGGAATTTTTTATATTCAATTTAAAAATAAAATAGAAATGTAAGATGTGGGAAATATAATTTATTTGTACATTAAACTTTTATCATCAATTTAAATGAAAATTTATATAATATATGTATTAAAATAAATAAATATATTTTACATGTGTAAAACTATATTATTACACAATTATATTAGATTATATGTGTAAAAATGAATAATGATATAATTTCAGAAAATTACTTAATTTAGAAATATTAATTTATATTATTCAAATTAAATTAAATTATTGAAATTGAATTATACCTCATATTTAATAAGACTAATATACAAACATTTAATACTTGATTTATGATTCATTAATAAATATTTCATGTGGATAAACTACATCGATTCATATGTGTAAATTAAAAATTATTAGTAAAATTATGATATATTAGAAGAAAAATTGTAATAATCAAATGAAAGTTTAAAATATGAAAGTTTTATTTGATTTCTTCATGTGTTAGCCATAAAGGTCATTTCATTTACGAATTACGTATTTAAATTTAATTTTTTCCAAAGTATGGTCATTGAAATGTTATTAATAAAAAAATTCAAATATATATTTTTTGAATTGAATTTACATTTTTACAAAGTAATTTACATAGTTGTGTACATTATTGAAAGAAAATTATGAATGAATTTTCAATTTTTTCATTTTGACAAATTATCAATAAGATACAATTTATTATATTTAAAGTTTTGTGTAATGTTTAAATGAAGTATGGTTTCAATACAATAAACATTAAATTATTTACAGAACAAGTTGGGCAACTCAGTGGTAAAGGAATTAAACTCCATCCTTGGGGTCCAAGGATCAAATTTCACAAATGACATGCATTATGGTCAACATTGGAATATTGACTAAATATTTTGTACATACTTAGGCTACCTAGGTTAGGTGGTTATTTAAACAAGCCTAAGTAGGTAGATTATGTGGTCTATTTACCAACTTAAATTAGGTCTTAAACCTAATTTAGATGGTGACATGTGTTAACAATTGATACGATGAAAAATAATGAGATTAAAAACAATTGAGATAAGAATACATCTTATTATTTATATAAAATATAATAAATCTATAATAATAAATGTTATAAATTTAAAAATAATGCTTCCCAAGTTTTTGGGTCCAATTGCTATTAATAAAAAATAATTAAACAATGACTAAACTATCAGTAATGACTTTACATATGTTTTTTATGACTAATGGATTATATTTGCCACATCATTGTGCCACATGATGTCTTAAATGACTATTGTTTTAAATAAATTTTTTATAATGATTTTAGGGTTATAGGTCATTTTTGTTTTTTATCACTAGAATTTCGTCATATATTTGAAGATTTTTACTAATGAAATATTAATTTTTGAAATTATGTAACTTTTAACTTCCACCAAGCTAATATTAAAAAGAGGTTTTCATAATTTATATCAGTCAAAATAAAATAATTCAACTGTTAAATAATGCAATTATAAAAAAAAACTACATTTTTTTATTGATATTAAAATTAATGATTAAATAGTACATTTGTGAAAAATTAATACATGTACCAAGGTCCAATATACTGCAAAGTGCAAATATATTCTAAAAATGATTAAAAATTTACAACATTTGATGAATTATTTAATCATATATTGAATATAAGTTGATTGTACCATTTCAATTCCATATGAAAAGTTCCATTCATATGATTTCACAAAAGACATCAGGATGAGGTTTTTCATTCAAACAACCATAACTGTGCTAAAAATGTTTTTTGAAAGATTATTTCCATTGGAAAGATAACAAGAATTATGTTGGAGGCCTTTGTATCAAAATCCATTTACATGTTTATCAAAATATTATATGAAATCAATGAAAAAATACTCCCAAAATAATACAAAATGTATTTAAAAAATACATATTTTTGACTAAATTGGCACCCCCGAAGTGTGCTTTCGCCTTTTAGGTAGTACATTGATCCACATTTTTGTTTTGAAGATTTGATGTTTTCAATTATTTGATCAACCATTTTATTAAGCATTTGCTTTTAGGTGATGGTTTGATTCTACACATCTACAAGAGATCTTTAATTTGAAGATTGGTGACAAAAGTTTTGGTGTGCATGCAATGTCTATTAATGGATTATGCCATTTTGTTCATTTAAAAAATGTAATTGTAATGGCATTGAAGGTCAAAGGTGCATGTAAGGAGGTATATTTTAGAAATACAATGTAGATTTTAGATCAAGAGCTCATGAATGTGATGGAAATGACTTATCCTTGTAATTGGCTAAACAAGGAAATTTGATGTCACATTTTTAGTCCATGTGGCATTGATTAAGGCTACCTTTTGCATTGGAAATTAAAAAAATTGGAGTTTTTTCCCCCATTGTTGAATTCCCAATAGCTTGATGTGCAATCTTCATTTTTTCTAATTGACCATGACTCATAATGCAAAGTGAATAGTAACTGAAAACTTTGATGATAACTCAATTTCCAAGTTGTGGATGAAGATCAATAGTTCCCCACTTTGGCACATAAGGTGAATGAATTTGGCAAGCTTGTTGAAATAACTTTGGTTTAATCTTGGGTTTTGTGGAAGATGAAAGGACATTCAACAATTTGACCTTCATGAAAAGCAAGTTGCAAAATAGTTTGACAACATAATTTGATAATTGTGTTCACATGTTTAGCCATAATGATTTTTTCACCTATGAATTATGTTCCACACCAAAATGTTATTCGATATTAAACAAAGGAGAAGCTGAGATACTAGGTAGATTGGTAGAGCTTATTTCTAATGGTTTAGGGCAAATGTTTTTAACACACAATTAGTGTTAGTTTTGACTTAAACTTTGAAGCACCTTTTAAACTTTTTTTTTTGGTGCATTTTTTTAGCTACTATCAATCAAAACATGTTTTTTTTTCCTTTTCTAGTAGTCCACGATCATGTAAACAAATTGGGTGAAAGCACAATTAAGAGGACTAAATGGACTATCATAGTTGTAGTTTTTGTGGATTGCATCATGAAAGTACCATGTAAAATCATTTTTAATATCAATATTTTTAAATTTGAAGTTACTCATGTTATAATAAACTTCAAAAGGAATCATTTAAAGAAAGATGGATGACTTTTATGAAAAGTGAACCCCATAGTGGACTTTTGAAGTTATAACAATGCTTTCATCATAGAAGCATTTTTGAAATGTGAACTCCAAAAATGTGAGAAAGAAGTACCAAATTTTTTTAAAAAAAAGAAAATTTCAATTCAAATATTTAAAAGGGTGGTGCACTGGAATTTTTTCAATAATACAAATTCTGAATTTTTAAGGTCAACTATTGTTTCATTTAAAATTTTAAAAATCCATATCTCCCTTAAAACTCCATCTTTTTTAGTGTTTTTTTTTTTCAAAAACACATGACCAAACATGGGTATAGTTGGCCTATCATTACTGTTGGATGAAAATTTGCCAAAATGTTTGTTGGATCACTTTTGATAGTTTCCCAATCCCATCCAAAAATTAGGTGCTTACCTAAATGATTCAACTATGTGATGATAGCATTGTCTCAATGATGTCATCTAGGTGCCATGATTTGAACTAGCTAGTATTGTAGGATTTTGTGCCCAACTACCTTAAAGTTTTGTGCCCAACCATTTTAGGGTTTGACGCTTGAATGTTTCGCTTTGTTGGAAGGCATTTCTTGTTTTGCCCTATGTGTTTTCTTATTCTTTTGTTTTATTGACAGTCCTTTGCAATCGGTGACATTGTTCACTTTCTACTCCAAATTCAAATTTCATCACACTACAAGCGCCCTATACTTACATTATTAAACTCCTTTCAACATTTCCTTTCAAGTGCATAACATTCAACAATTTTTTGTGCTTGTTTTATAACTTATTTATTTGAGCACCAAATATTTCATTTGAATGATTTTTATTTTTTTTTCACATTTTCATGCAATTTATCTTTAATCTGCATGTATTTTTAATAAGGTTCTTCCATCTTTAAATCAAAAGATACAATCTTTCATTTTTATGGGTTTGAAAAAGAACATGGATAAAAAAAAGGGGATTATGTGGTCAAGTCTTGTTGCTAGGGCAAAGCTTTTGTTGCAACTTGAAACTTATGCACTAAAACTTGAAATTGTTGTTAATTTGCAAGTTGAAGCTAACATTGCAAATGCAGCAAGGAAGGTTGCTTAGAATACAAGGCAAGCAAAATGTTGTGCAAATAAAAAAGAAAAGGAATACGATAGGCAATTTATGTTAAATGCACTAGGTGATTTTGAACACATGATGTCAAATCAAGAGGTGCAAAGGATGGCTTTTCAAATTCTTGATTACATTTTCAAAACTTTACATCCTTGTCCATCACCAAAATCTATGAAGGAAGTAATGGAAAATGTATTGTCACACCCTAGGTTAAAGAGTTAATGCCTTCTTGATAATGTTTTGTTTACACATCTTGCCGTAGCACAACATGAGGTCTTGGCAAGTCTAAATATGTCAATAGATGCAAACAAGATGGTGCAATTTAATTTATCATTAGTGAACAAAAGTGCCTTGTTAACAATAGCTACACTTAATGTCAATGAAAAAAACACTCAGAATATTGTTAAGGTCCTTGGAGTACATCCAAGAATGATATGAACTAACAAGCTTTGATGATAGCTAGCTAATGGAAAGGGAAGGAATTGTGGACATTAAGGGTATGAAAGGTGCAGGTTGATGTGGTATCCATAGATGAACTCGCAATGTTTTTTTTTGGTGGATAATTCAAACCCATGTCAACCCAAATAAGAAGGATGTCACACAACTTCAAGTTGGCCTTGATCAATACAAAATGAAGCCAACACATTATTTGATGGAAACCTAGGTACAAGGAAGATTTTCCTTGCTTAGATCTTTTAGTTTAATTTATTTAGATCAAATTTTGAAAAAATTGATGACCATTGTTGAGATTTGAAATTACATTTGATGAAAGATTGAAATTCTAAAATAATGATAAATTTACCACCCATTTGAAAACAACCATTGGTAAACATAATGCACCTTTGTTTCCCAATCCCTTCCCCTAGCCCACAAGCACCAGCCCTTGGCGCTATGTCCCAAGGGGATACAACAATGCACCAAGTAAAGTAGTTTCACTACCACCACCAAGCTAGAGCTATAACACAGATTGCCAACAACTTGCCTAGGTGGTGATGACCATTGTTTTGCTTGTATATCATTTAGGATTTACAATTCAAATAAGTGTAAATGTTATAATTTTATTTATACTATTTGTAAGTGTAAATGTAGAACACAATATGTGTAAATGTAAAACCATGTAAATCTATTTGGTGGAAATTTGTAAAATAATTATATTTATGTGTTTTACATGTTTATGTAAAATAGTATAAAAACATGTCATTTTTATTTTGTTTTGTTGGGGGTGGGGAGTGTTTGGGTTTAGAATGTTTTTGGTGATAGGTCAATCAAAGTGGCTCATTGCAAAAGAAAAAAAACAAAAAATAGCCTTGAAAATAATTGAGTTTTGGGATCCATAACAACCAATTACACTAATTAGTATAAATCATAATAAATACCCAAGCTTTTGTAAAATCTTGAGCCAAAAATGATGATGAACATAGTGAGGAATAAAAATTCTACTCAAGCAACGAGGTGAGTCAAAATGGACTCCAAAATGTGCATTCAAGATATTCCGTAAAATAACACACACACACACCTAGTAACGACTTATGATGCTGTCTTCTTTTTGGCCTCCGGAGCAAATTGCTGTATTCCCTTGGGATGGGCACCCCTGCCCCAACTGGGTAGAAAACAAAAAAAAAACTTGGGTCTCATCAGCCTTTTTCACTGGCTATAGCTATATAGCCAAAAATCTATATTAAAACTTAGAAATGTTAAAGTAGATTTTTTGGGAGATTTGTAATAGCCAGAACTAGCCAAAATTTAAGAAAAATCATCAGATTTCTATACATGGTTCAAGTAGGTAGCCAAAGAAAAGAAGAATGTTTTAAAAAGTTTACTTTCATATTTAGCTTGTAGCCAAATTTGGCTAAATCCCTGTGGATCATCGCCACTTTGAGTACATCACAAAATTGACAAAAGGACACTGGTCTCAACCCCTACTCGGAAAAATCCGGCCTATCCAAGAGTGCCACAGATTTCGACACGTATAAAGTCCAGCCCTGAATAAACGATCTCCCCCAGGGTCACTTAGTCACTGACCTGCTTAACTACGTGGACGCTGGCGCAATGGCATTGGCCGAAACAAATGAGCAATAAAAGTTTCGAACACGTCAGAAGACACGTGGCGAAAGCGGAGCTCATACGGCAGACTGAAGCTGCTTAATTTGTCTTTCCCACAAATGTTGAGTTCTTTTATAACTTCTCTTGCCACTCGTAAAAGAGGAAGCCCATCTTTAATCGATCGTTGTCGCTTCTCTTGTGCTTCTCGGCGCGCACTGTTTTGTTTTTGGAGGAATCGTTCTCTTGATCTTGGAGGAATCGCAACAGAAATCTCTTGTGAACATTTCGGCGCTGTAGTTGAGCTTGATCTAGACTTCTGGGATTTTTGCTTACAGCCCGCGAGATCCTCTGATTATTTTTTGATGGATACACTAACAGCGCAAGCAGCTGGAGCATCAAATCCACCCTGCTGTCCGTTTGTGCCGCTGTGCTTCGAATGCGGGACGCGGCGGAATCCGTGCCATTGTAGAGTTTTGGGGCCGACGATTGGCTTCGTGGCTTTCGCATTGGCGGCTGTGGTTGAGTGGCCCGTGGGCGCACTCGTGTACTGCTTCCGACATCTCAAGGGCAGGCGCATTATGGCCCATCCCGCCGCAGTTGTGTACCCCCGTGTCGCATCCTGCTTCCCCATCTAAAGACTTATTTGCAGGTTTCTTGACGCCGGGCTCATCACGAAGTCGTGCTGCTTGACAACAGCTCCTCGAATTACTCAATGCAAAGTTTCTGGAGAAAGCCTGACCCGATGGAAACTCTTGACGCTGCAGAATGGAGCACGACAGTAGGAAACAGGAGGGTTTAGGGTTTAGGATTTCCAGATTGAGCTCATAGTCGACATGTGTAATATGCAATGTTGTCTCAAGTTTTCCAATATAGTTTCTGTTGAATCATATGCTTCAACGCTGTCCTGTTTTTGTGGCTTGAGAATATTGCAGGTTTGGTAGCTGATCTTCTCAACAGGTGAAACTTTCTTCCTTCCTTGCCTTCTCTTCTATGGAAGGACATAGAAGTGTGGTGACATTTTCCTCTCTAATAAATTTTGCATTGGCGATTTCTGAGCCCATCATTCATGGCTCAATTTGACAAGAATGATCCTTGAGTGTCTTGTTTTGCCATCAGTTTACATGTTACAACTTTTTTTGCAAATTGTTGCATTTTATAGTTTGGATCCTATAGTCATGTCAAGATTGCAAGTTTAGTTATCAGGAGCTATCCAGTGCATGAACCCTAAATGAAAATATGAGAATTTTTTTGCACAAACCTGATTGTCTGGACTATATCACAGTGCACCTTTGTGGCCTATGGCCTTATAGGCCACATCAAACACTTTGCAGGTAAATTGGTTGAATTCAGGACTGAATTAGGTTTAATTTTCCATTGCCTAGCTCTTGTCAACCCCTGCATGCCATCAATCCCAATGGCTTCCATTCCTTTGTTTCCACTTCCATCCTCTCATCAATTGACAGAATGAATGAAACTGTTGAATTTTTTTTTGGCAAGCATGATGAGTTGCAGTTTGTTATTAGAAATCTCTGAGTTTGTGCAAGAAGCTATCAAGGGAGACAAATGGTTTCTGTTTGTTATTAGAAACACTGAGTTTGTTAAAGCAGCTATCATAGGAGACAAAGAAAATACATCTAGCAGAGTTGCACTGCCTATCATTTCAAATTATCCCTGGACAATCTTGTAGAAGGTGGCCTGGTATGATGTTCGCCTTTTCTCTAGTACCCAAGTTCTCTGTCACTGAGGGAAGAGGAAGAAAAATGGGAACATGTATGACAAAGTACATATTTCTCACATGATTAGAGGGCTAATTGTTAGTTACCAAGCCTTTGAATTTTGACCAAAACTTCTGGAGCTTGGCACCTCCAGCTGTTAGATTTATTGTCTGCATTTGGTAGCTGTAGTTCCAAGCTTGAGATGCAGCTCATTGTTCTCCACACATCACAGTAAAATGCAGTTGGGGTCAAACAAAAAACTGTACAGAATGTTCTTGTCTACTTGCTAGAAAACCCAGATGACTGGAGGATGGGGATAGCAAAGAAATCTCCAGAATATGTCACATTCCAGGTTGTCCAAAATGGTTATAAATTCAGCACACAATCAGCTTTCATGGTGCATGTCTTTTGCGTTGAATAGGAAGTTCTGAGTATACTGAATAATTTATTGATGTAAGTATTTTCTTAATTGTAGTCATGCCATAGTACCACAAATAAACTGCAAACTTTAGATTTTGAACAAAATCGTTTTTTGACCTCAATGCCTACTGTACAGTGTAGGCAGGAAAATTTTGTTTGGCAAGGAAGGTCTCACATATAGCAGATGCGTTATACATCATTCCTCAAATCTAAAGTCAATATATGCATACCCACCAACATGGAAAAAATGGACAAAGTGAAATCTAGGATGCACCAAACAGACTTAACCATGACACATATGAATACCTCCAGAAGGTATTGACATTTAGAGCCATTCTAGAAGCATTCAGAGATTTAATTCTCAAGGTTGAAACTCTTCCTATTTAAGCCTTAAGTGAAACAGCAGCCTTTTTCATCTCCTGGAGGGCATCAATGCAATACTGACTAAGCATTTCTGGATCAGGAATCACATGTTTCGCACTCATAACCACCAAGGCTACCTTCCCAAAGTAGCTCTGCATGTAAACACAAAGTGACTGCACTCACACACACAAGAGTATGTTTAGGAACTGTGCATGGAAAAATCATAAGTCTAGCGGCAGAACAGAGTATTTTTCAAGAATATTTTCACTGAACAGGCCAATATTTTCATTTTGGATCCTGTCAGTGACTGAAAGTTGGTTTGAATTTGAATTTACAATGTGCCATTTTAGGGTTTCCCATCGGAGATTGCACATAGATTAGAATAATAGATGCACACCTGAGGAATTCCGGCAACAACCGGAAACATATGGATAATTGGGTTGTTACCCAGCATGATTTGCTCCACAGGACCTGGAAGATTTGACACTAACAGTGTAGTCTGGGTGATTTCCCTCCGTGTCAGCATTTTCATCATCTGTGCACACCAGACAAAGGTGTTTGTAATTTTTACCCATCAAAGATCTAGTCTTGGAATATCAGCAATTTTTACCTGAATCTTCCACATTCAGGCCACAAGCAAGTTCTCATGTGGCAATGAATCGAGCATGAATTCTCATTGTAACAGCACATTATGAATTGGGGTTACTTAGGTCCTAATTCAATTCTAGGTTCTAAAGATATTACTTCTACTCATACTTATTTGTGTGACAAAAATTTTACTCTTGTGCAAAACTGAACAATTCAAGGAAATGAAATAGAAGACAAAAATAGAGAAGTCGGGAGTGTAAGAGATTTAGCTTGACGAGACATACAGATGGCATTCCGCATTTGGAGACCAATGTACCAAACCAAAATGTGAAACGACCTTCAAAAGATGCCTTGATACGGTTGCTAACTTTCATAGCTGTGCGTACACGGTCAAGAGGGTCACTGAAATGCTTGAGAGAAAATGGAAAAAGCCAAAAGCCAATGCAATTCCCCCATCTCACATTGGATCCCTTCTTCATCATTGCAGCCAAATCCTGGACACAACAATGACATGATGGTCCATCACCACCTCCATGTGAGCTTACTATAAGGCTTTTCTGTCTTTTACAAAAATTCAAAATGAGTGAAATCTTACTTATTTTGGATACTATATACATGTTCCAGCTCTAACACAAAATATGTACAAGAGGTGTGCAAAAAATCTAAGTGTAAAAGAAAGAATAATCCTAGGATTGCATTGTAGCCATATAGCTAATGCAAGCTCGGGCCTAAGACATTAGAATAATTGAAGGTTAGAAGGTTGGTGATGGATCATTTACCTGCAGGCCTCCTGATCCTCTGATGTTCTCCATGGCTACTGTCCGCACTCGAAGTTTTTCTACTTTTGATGAAGATTTCTTTCTTCCACACACATGAACACCAAATTTCCCTCGTGTATCTTGAACATTGATGCTTATCTCATGTGGCTGATTGGGCTTGGTATTGTAGGCTTCCTGCTGCAGCTCCTTGCACTCTCCACTGACAGCTGCCCATGAAAACCACATCAATCACATACTTGCGCATGCAGGACATGTCTCATGCAGGCAGCCTTACTTGCTCTTCAAGTTAATGAATAGGTGCTGTATAACCATTAGAGACTGCAGAGTGTACTTGTCCAGAAACAACTGAATCGATTACAGTTTGAACTGGAGAGATCGGAGATGAGCTGCACAATCACATACGCACATGAGTGCAAAAGATTCTCAAAAATGTCATAGACTGATACCTGCAGGAGGAGGATTCGGAGAGAGATCGGTAGACTTATGGTACCGGCCTTGGAGATATCGATGAAGAGATGCATCCACCATAGCTAATAGCACATCATTCAGAGTCTGCCACAATAAAACAAGACCACCCAGATGGAATTTGTACCCATCACGACGTGCCTTTATCAGGAGCTCTACAGTCCTGGATCTTACATGAAGAACATGACATATGATATCACAAGGATGCAATGCTTTTTGGTAAGAAGATCATGAACAGAGTCCCAAAAAGCTTTCAGATCAGCTGGAAGAAAATCACAAACACATACATGAGTGCCCATGCATGATCAGCTTCTTCCAGCTGATCTGAGAGTTCGCGAAATCTGTAGTTTCGTGTAGATCTTGTATGAGAACATCTGCAATTAGCTTACCCCGCCAACAGCATTCTTCACGAACCGCATGTCGTCCATGTTGATGATTGTATGTACAAGACGCTTTTGTTGCTGTCTGTCTACGCCTGGATGATCAGGACCCTTCAGAACAGTGTCGCTGTCTTTCAACCACAGTATTGTTGCCGCCAAACACGTAATTCCTCGAATGGTATTCCACAGGAAGATGAGCATCTTCAGAACGGATTTCAGGAATGAAATTGGAGTAGTGCTGCTAGCCAAAGTTTCTGATTTTCTTGTCCGGTTTAGAATTGAAGGTTGCTTCTCAGGATTAGCTGTCTGCCGGGTACATGCAAACAAGAGAGACATGACAGAGATTCCGTCCCCTAGACAATGATGCGTCCGGAAAACCAGATGCGCGGCCGCTGCTGCTGCTGCTGCTGGCGCAACATTCCCTGCAGGTGGTGAGCTGCTGGTTCCGTTTAGGACGTGACACTCCCAGAGTGGCCGTGCTAAAGAGATGGGTGGCGCAGTTGCAAGATCCGAGACGTAATTGTCCACGAAGTCTGGCGCTGCCATGTCTGCTTTGGAGATTCCTGATGGCTCGAAAACAAGAGCGTCCATGTCTACTTCTATGGGCACCCATGTTGCAACGCCCTTCTTATTCTTCTTCTGCAATCATTAATATAAAATTAAAATTGCGTCATACTGAAGGAACAACAGATCAGTCCTCTTCTACAATAAGCAAACAAGGCACATGATATCACAGCTCCCGCCAGAGCTCCCCCGAGTCATAGAACCGAAGAACCTGAGTCCTTTCTATGGAGAGGAAACACCACGACGACCTACCACAACACTGGAAAACCGCTTGTGTTTCACGAGTGTGTTGCGCAGCGTATGCTTTAACTCTTCCAAGTCGATTAGATTTTGGAACCCGATGGTGCACAATCCACATAAGTACAAATCAGGTTCAAGAAACATTCTTCCGATTGGTGTAAGTGGCTCCTGATCATCTAGCTCAGCAGGTTCTTGCAGTGATGAGTTCCTCTCATGATCAACATCAGTAGCTTCCGCCACATCAACAACAACATTCTCTACTGCTGCGTGTGTTTTAAGACGTGGTAGGTTGTTGAGCTCTGAGATAACACCCAGCTCGACCTTAGACGCCTGCATGATCTTCGAAACCTTGATCAAAGTGCGTTGATAATCGATCAAATCCCCGCGAGCTCCAGTATCCTTCAAGCTGCGGATTTCTGCCTTTCACCTGCAATTCACAAAAGGAGAGTCGACAATATTAGATAATTGTCAAGCTGCGACTCTCAGTCATTATTATACCACCTTCAATAACTGCATGCTCATAACTAGAAGTTGAAGGATTTGGGCAGGTTTCTCGCTTACTGCTTTTGAAATCGCTATATATATTTAGGTTCTAGTGGTTTGCCAACATGTAATAGAATTTTTAGATTTTTTTATTTCTTTGTTTGTCTTGTAATCAGATTTAACTAAATCCTCTTGTAGCTTACCACCACTTTTGGTGCAATGTGAGAATATTGAAAAAAGAATGACCACCACTTTTGGTGCAACATGAGAAAATTGGAAAAAGAATGACCACCACTTTTAATGCAACATGAGAAAATTGAAAAAAGAATGACCACCACTTTTAATGCAACATGAGAAAATTGGAAAAAGAATGACCACCACTTTTAATGCAACATGAGAAAATTGGAAAAAGAATGACCACCACTTTTAATGCAACATGAGAAAATTGAAAAAAGAACGACCACCACTTTTGGTGCAACATGAGAAAATTGAAAAAAAATAATGACCACCACTTTTGTGCAACATAAAAAAAATTGAAAAAAGAGTGATCGCCACTTTTGGTGCAACATGAAAAAATTGAAAAAGAAATTGGTACAGTAATAGTCTTTCCTTAATTGGCCAAATATCGTCAAAAAGAGAAATTAAAGATTAAAAATTCGAAAAAAAATTAACTTTCAAGGGTTTTAAATCGTCAGAAGTGTAAGGTAAATATAATAAAAGTCGCCAGATTTTTATATTTGGTTTTCAATGTCTAATCAAAATATAAAAGGATAACTAAAGATTTGTATCTAAAATTTAGTTTATAGCCAGATTTTGCTAAATCTTCATATATAGTGATGCCTGCCGATTTTTCTACACCTTCCTATGGATGATAGCTACTTTGGCTACGAACAAAAACTCATAAAAAAGACCACTGCACACTAGTTACTCCAGACCGCCTTTAATTCGGTCATTAATGCACCGTCGTCATTGCGACAGTCATAATTAAGGCAGGCATGCTGTCGTTAGCGTTTCTCGCGTTGCTTGATCAACACAATCTGTTTGCCTATCTGATTGATATATTTTGCTTCAATCAAGATACAATAAGCAGATCACATGTTTCTGTCTTGTACTTCATCTGATTTTTCTTTTGTCGATCATCGCTTCATGAACATCACTGGCGGCATGACCACCAGTTATATTCCAAGCTTTAAGAGAATGAATATGCACACACAGAGGCCAGATCTGTTTGTCGGGTTTAGGGCTTAGTGGGGAGATTGAAATTTGAGAGTGTTTCTGGGAAGTACGCATCGCGAGGAGAGTTTTGCTTTTGAGCATTTAAGAGCATAAGTATAAAATGCAGCCTAAGTTTGGTGTGCCAAGAATATACACCTCCATAACTATAACCAAGCAGATCGTGGCCTACTGACTCTGCCCTTTATGACAGGCTCAAAACCAGGGTTTTCTTTTTTCAATTTTGTGACAGAGCTGAAGTGGCAATCATCCACAAGAAGATTTAGCCACATTTGGTGATATTAAAAGAATGTGAAAGTTAAAAAATAAACACCATTCTATATTTCTGGCTACCTATTGGAGAGGATAAATAAAATCTGGCAAATATTTTTGCAAATTTTATTTTTTCTGAAATTTGACAGCTGAAAAAACTTGAAAAAACACTAGAATTTCTCCATTTTGAAAAAACAATTCACCACTTCACAAAAAGTCGCACAAATTAAAAAGGGTTGCATTGTACACCTTGACAAATGTTATCATTATTGAACTTACAAGATTTGATTTTCTCATGTAACATGACTGCCCTTTAAAATGGCCCATGACATGAACTAGTTTGATTATTATTTAGGAGTCAACTTCTTCCTTCAGTAATATAATGTGTAATTATTACACACACACACGTTGACGGTCTTTTAAATATGTCCATGGGACTCTTAAAGGCCTCAAAGGTGTACATTTCATGCATCATTACTTTCTTTAGGGAAATAGGTTTCTATTGCTTTATGAAATTTGTATTTGTCATCAACAATACTTTAAGTAATGGTTGTCATGTTGGGCTCTCTCTAGTTTTGGCCAAGTGTATGCTTTGTCATATACCAATATCGTAAATTTAATCTAAATATCTTTAAACAAATGTAATACCAAAATGGTATTAAACAAATAGTCATCTTGACATACTATGATAATTTGAGCATAATCATATACCATGTGAAAACCCGATTGTATGTCCATTTGAACTTTCAACTAAAATACAATAAATATTCATTTAAGATCAAAGGAATAATCAAATTTAACAATATCAGGATACTTTAATTGCATTGTTGTAAATAGACTTTTAATAACAACATGGTGAGAAACAAAATTTATTAGACCGTCTATTGGAACCCTTCTCCTTCCCCTTCCTACAGTGGTTTAAATGGATTTTGAGGGCAGATTTTCCTATAAATAGTGCTTTGGGTACCCCCCTAGATTTAGAGGATTTCGAAGGTAGATTTTGCTATAAATACTCTTTTATTTCTCTCAAAATATTCACTTCTTTAGGACAGGACTGCTTGTGGACCCCGGACGACGTTAAATGGCGGTGCAGTTGGAAGTTACAATTTCAATACACACCCCCCTCTCCCAAACCCAACTTATCTGAGCATTGAATGGGACTGACCAGAGTCAACAATATTTCAACCATGTGTGTGCACCAGTTAATAATCAACTGTGTGTCTTGACCAGTGACAATGTTATGAGTGGATTCACTTATTACCCAATTAGTACCCACAGTTTATAATGAGGGTATTAGTCCAGGTTGAAAATGGTGAGGAACAGTTTTGGAAATAGAAATTTCATAAAGCCAATGAGAAGGTTCAGGGGTGCTTAGTTTTTTTTTCTTTTGGGTTTTAAGGGGGGGAAGGGGGAAAAGGGGGGACTTTTTTTCCCCCTTTTTCCGGTTCTCAATGTGTTCCCAGCAGGTTCTCAAAACTGTTCCCAACAATCCCAATGTGTTTCCTAAGATATTCCCGATAGTACTTCATTTTTTATCCCATATTGACTGACTTCCCCAATTATTGACATATTGCCAAGTTTTCAGGTGCACATTACCACCTTTTATTTTTAATTATTTTCCACTTAACAAACATAATATCTCTCACAGACCCCATGAGGAAAAGAAACATCCATGACTTTTATTTTTTAAAAACTTTCCCACATAAACAATCATACACAATACTTTTCATGGAACTTTGTGAGTAAAAACACATCCATGATAAATTTCCTTTCTTCCTTTTCATTTTTTTATGGACACCATATCTCTCCTAGGATTCCATGAGAAAAAACACATCCATAATAAACTCTTTTTTTTTTTTAAATTTGCCTCCGCACAAATAATATCTCTTGTGGAATTCAGTGAAAAAAAAGCATGCATGATAAATTGTGTTTTTTTGGCTCATGGACATAATATCTCTCAAGGGCTTTGATTTGTTTAAAATATTACAAAAAAACATGCTCTAAACTCAGAAAAAAAATCTTTCAACATATTATATTTCATGGAAGTTTGTGAGAAAAGAAATATCCATTGAAAACTGTCATATTTTTTTGTTAAGTCTTGACATGTCTTTTTTTTAATCTTAATGGACACTTTTTTCTCTTTTTTTTTGTCATGGACATTTTTAATTTTTTTCCATATTTTTGTGCATCAGGTTTGTTTAATGCATTGGGTTTTTTTTACATTAGGGTTGTTTTCAGTCATACATTTGGTTTGTTAATTATTTTACAACATAAATTACTATTGTATAACAATAATTGTTATTGTGATTTTTCCTAGTGGATTAAGAGTAATTCATGGTAGACATGGTGAGTTGTAAACCTTTTGTTTGCATTTGAATCTTTTGTTTCTTAGTTAATACATGTTTTTCTATGGAACATATTTTTGTGGTGGCATATCAAGTACAATGTGGCATAACATAATGTAGCATACATGTATTTTATTAAAAAAGCTTTGTGTTTACTATGTTATGCCACATATTCGTGTCATCCTCAACATCATGGGGGTTATTGCTAGCGGTTCATACATGTCATGTATGATGGCTCATTGACACTATTGGAAATATTACAATTTGAAGTTTTTTCAAACCTAGGTTGAAATGTCAAATTAAGTTGTAGTATATCTTCTATATTTCCCAACTCATTAAGTTATATAGAGGTTTTCTAGAAAACTCAATAAAGAATAATTTCAAACCAAAAAAAGGGTGAAACTTTATTACTAAAGGTCACAATGAAGGGTGTGATCTTAGTTCTCTATCTAGGATAAGCTAAAATTGAAGAAGAAGGGTTATGGTGCATGGAAGCATCAACATTAAGGGTGTATTCATGATTAAGGTACCAAAAAGGAATGACATGTATTTAAAGGACTTCAAAGAACAACTTTGGATTTTTATTTATTTTACATTATTACAATTATAGTGGATTCTTGTATGCCAATAAATAAAATGATGTCTTGTTAAATTAATAAAATTATTTAAAGTAATTTGGATACTATGTAAATGCCATTTTGAATCTTGTAAACTAACTATATATCAAATATTTGAACTACACTTTTTTTAAAAGAATGCATAAAAACATATTTTAATTGATTTCAAATTTTTTATACAACAAAAACATGCCCCCTTCTATAAAAGTACATGTTCATTGGATGAACTTGATGAAAAACTAAATCATACAAAAATTTCAAAGTCTTTAAATTTTGAAGGAAAGGGTTACAAGGCAAAAGACTCATTTTTTTTAACCATTTGACGAAAAAAAAATGTTCAATGGGTTCAAAATTTCTAGCTTTAGGTGTAGGTCACATGTGCAAGAAATAATCTTGTCAAAAAACATGTTTAGTTGTCCATTGAAACTCATTTTGGGATTTTTGGGATTTTCTACATTTCTAGTTATAAACCAAAATATTGATGCACAATTGTATATGAATGTGAAGACTTACCAATGTCACATGAATTATTGTAAATTGGACTATTCAATTGTTCTCACTTAAATTTGTTTCAAATAATTGTTATTTGTAAAAAATAGCCCCATAAAAATCATGTCCAGAATCTTTTTTCTTTTTTTGGAACCCCTACCATGGATAAGCCCTTAACACAAAATAAACATCAAATGGAATCAATGGATGAAACATAAAGGAGAATTTATGTCTTGGACTTGAAAATACTTGTTTCATATTACTTTGTTATCTAGGAAGTTTTAATCTCCCCCAATTTGATTTTGTGCTTGTAGTTGGGTCTGTCACCTAAATTCAAATTCACTGAATACTCACTTTTTGTAAGTTTGTCGTTTTGTAAGGTTAAACCTTCAAAGTTATTTCCTCATTGAACTATTTTCACCTTATTTAATCTTTAATTTACATGTATAGGGTTACAAAGTCCTCATATGAATGATTATAAGAATTCAAGAAACCATATGCCCATGAAACATTCACATGCCCTAATTTTCTATCATGGTATATTATATGTAGTTTTTTTTTTATGAACTTTCATATTCCTCTTTTCCAATTTGCTTGCTCATGGAGATGTGTGAAAATATTGTTAACAACCATGACCTAGTAATACATATTAGATGAACATGTTTACATGGTGACACATACAACAAGATTCACATATGCAACAATGATGGTAGTAGACTTAAAACATTTTTTTTTACCTCTGCATGTGATTCTCTGAATAATCACTCAAACTTACAATAATCATTGGGAGGTAGAATGATACTTTCAACAAGGAGGGACTGAAAGAATTGATCTCGTCTTATTAAGATGTGACAATTGTTATTAGTTTGCCTATTAGTCATCATTAGCATCTTTGAGTTAACGTTACTTTACTTAGCACAATGTGTCTTTTGTCATTGCCCATGAAGTCTAGTTCATTATTACTTTGATCAAATGCAACCACATCACAAATACATATTAGGTTGCACATGATTTGTAGTCACCAATTGTTTTCATTTTTTCAACTCTCTAACATCGCGATTCTGCCACATTTCAAGTGCACTTGGCAATGTGCATTTGAAAACTTGACAATGTGCAAATGCATGTAAACTTGGCAATGTGACTATATGGCAATGGGGAAACTAGAAAGTTTGGGAATGTGCACTTTGAAACTTTGCTATGTAGACTTATCAATTTGCATGTGTGAGCTTGGGGAACTTGGCAATGTGCTTTTGATAAGTTGGAAAACTTGGAATTGTGCACTTGAAAACTTGACATTGTGGAATTACCAACTTGGCAATATGCAAATTTGAAAAACTTGGCCATGTGCAAGGCTTGCCAACTTGACAATAATGTGCATTTGTAAGCTTGGATACTTGACAATGTGGACCTAACTAATTAGGTGGCTAGGTAGGTAGGTAGAAAGTATGTGAGTAGGTACATAGATAGAAAGTACATGGATAGATAGATGGATAACTAGATATGTAGGTAGGTAGACAAGCAACCTAGATGGGTTGGTAGGTAGGTACATTGGGTAAGTGGATAGAAAAAAGAATCCACAAAAATCTTGCTTGGGTGGCCAAGGAATGAATTTTAGGCATTGGGCAAACCACTTTTAAAATTATTTTGGGGTGGTCTGAAGAACATTTCGGCAGCCTGAAAAACGAATTTGACTTGGCAAGTTGACAATGTAGCATTCACAATGTGGAGTTGACAATGCAATGATGTGGAGTTGATGATTTGGCAATGTGAAGTTGACAACATAGAACTGGCAATGTGGAGTTGACAATTTGGCAATATGCACTTGATAACCTAGCATTTTGGCAAGGTGCACTTGACAAACAGGAAATAACAACTTGAGGAAATAAGGAACATAGAAAAGTTAACTTGGCAAAATTTGTGGGCACTTGGTATTTCATATATTATACCTGCATGCCTTGCTAAGAAGATTACACTAGTATTGTTGGCCCACTCTTGGTTCAATTGTGGTTTGATTCTGGGTATCATTTCTCAAGTTCAGCCTCTTGCTCAAATCAGAACCTTCATTATCAGGCCTGTTTCATATAATTGTTGGATGAGAACCCCAATAAGAACATTCATTTTTTTACCTTGGTTAGATAAGAAGGAAGTACTTCTTTGAAAGCCATAAGAATGGTTTTTTTTTTTTAAAGTTTAATATTTATTACTTCATGAGTCACTTAAATTGAGTGTGAAACACTAGTATCACACAATCTCCAATTTCTCATGTGAGTATTGTAGGTGGACATGTCTAATTTAAAACACATTTGGGCTTGAATTCTTGAATCACAAGAGATTGAATAACTCAAGAACCCTACTGGAAAGCATAGTGCTGGTTCCATTCAAATGTAACAGATAAGTAGACCACAGCTACAAGTTCCATGAAGTTTTTCAGAACCTCTTTTCAGGAATTCCTACCATTGTTGGGCAGTTCTTGACTTGTATAAAGAACCTTTGATCCCAGTTCTTTAAAAAAACTTAGAATGGTTCCAGTTTTGGTTCCATAAACAAATGAAACCTAGGTCCAATTCTGGCCTAGATCTTGAACTCTAGGTTTCAAGAACTGGGCTACAATTATGGTTCCAGACCGCATTACCTAAGACTGAAACTGGGACTTAGTCTGATTTCCAAAATCAGAACTATAACCAAAACTTAGGGTTCATTTTATGGTTTCAGTTACAAGTCCAGTTCTGGTCCAATTCTTGAAACCTAGGGTATGGTTACGATAATTACAATTCTGATTCTGGAAATCAGACTCCATGCCAGTTCCAGGTCTGGGTAATCCAGTTTGAAACCGATAGTTTAAGTGCTAATTGACCCCCAGTTCCAAACTTTTCTTTCCCAAAAGAAAATTTTTCAAAAATTCCGGTTCCAGGTTTCATTCCAAAACTAGGTCTTGGTTTGATTTCCATTCCAGATCTGGGTTGCATTTTAAACCCAGTCCTGATTCTAGAAATCAGACCTCGTTCTGATCCAATTTTTACTAATAAAAAAACCAGAACTGGTGACAATTAACCTGCCCAACACTATAAGTACCTACCTTTGTTTTGGTTGGAACTTGGAAGACTTACACTACATGCCACCTTATCTTGCATAAGCATCTACCAAAGAAAGCATGAAATTCCCACTGGCAAAGAATTATGATCTTCATGTACAGATGAAATATACTTCACTAACTGCAGTGAGAGGGAGATGTCCAACTTCAGTGCATGGTATGTTGCAATAGCCTGATGATGGCTTAAGACTGCATTTCCATGAAAGTTACCCAATCACTATTCTGATCACATTTATTTTGATCGATTATTGTGAAAGTGTTTTTCAGCATGCATTTCAGATGCATTTGGCGGTTAATTCAGCCAATGCAGACAGTTAATATGGCCAGCCCCTTTAAATTGCGGGCAAAAACAACTTTTAATCCACAATTATCTAGTGAGTCACCCAGTGTTATGGCAGGTGAGCTGGTGGGACCCACCAAAAACACTAAAAAGCATTCACATAAATAGTGATTGGGTGACAAAGCATGGCAATGCAACTGATGTTGCCAACAAGCTTTCACAATCCACACGAAGATGGACATGTTTAGAACACGCTCCACTTATAATTAGTGGGTCCAGTCATAATTGTCAATTCTGTCTTGGCATCAACTTTGAGATTTTTCATTAGCATATGGGAGGCACAAAGAAAGCAATAAGAAAATGTAAATTTTTAGTCTGGAATTTTTTATGAGCGAGTGGTGATCAACATGTTAAAACTAGGGTAAATTGGTGTTTTTGTTGCACAAAATAAGGATATCGGAGGTCTTGGCCTAATTGACCCAAAAGAAGCTATGGACACCTTGTTGTTTAAATGGGTTATTAGAGCCCTAAAACTTGGTAATTCAAACCTCAAACTTTTATTATGTTTCAAATTAGCAATGTGCAAATCCTCTAAGCACATGAAATGGGGCCCTAAAGTGAATTGGGCTTTGGTGGAAACTAGAGTCCATCTCCAAGATCAAAGTTATGGGGGGATCTCAAAGGCTTGGAAATGGATGGCTGAAAAGTTGGACTTCCACCCACCACAAGCGGCTAAGGCCATAAAGAGAGCAAGCACATGGTGGGGCTCTAGTTTTAGGGGGTCAGAGTTTGGATTGTCCATTCCTAGAGTTCAAGAGTTGTACAAGTCCGGCCTACACACTTTAAGGAATCTATGGAGAGCTAAAACCAAAGACTTCCATTCCTAGGATGAATTGAAAATTTTATTTCCTTTGGAAGACAAGGAAATATAGTTGTTGACAACCACTGATTGGTATTGGTAGTTTGCCTAAATGTTGAATCAAGGAACTGAGACAACCAAGTCTTAGATCTTGGGATGGGGAATGGCTGGGTATTGATAATGACGGAACTGTGTCCAATCCAATCGCAATTTTTGGTACTATTCAAGGTTTCCAACCATACTCAATTCAACAAGAAGTGGTCTCCAAAGGAAGTCCAGGTATTCACAGTTGGAGAGTACTCCAAGACACTTCAATTGCTAGCTAACCAACAAGTGTTTAAAGGGGTGTTGAGGAGAGTCTGGGTTTGCACTAGGATAGGTGTAAAGGGAACAACAATGATATTGTTTTATGGGGCTTTAGGTGATCTCACATTTGATCCTAAAAACTAGAAGTGGAATAGGCAGGTGGAGCTTTAATGAATTACACGGCCAAGCAAGGGAGGCAAAAATTAAATCTAGGAGTTCTTTTGCGCATGATGTGTTCGGAAAGTGGGAGAGTTCCCTACCCCATAATTTTTGGCTAAATTGGAGAGATGTCTAGAATAAACATAGAGCCAAGAAAAACTTAGGTTTCATGTGGTTATTGTGGCACCAAGCGATTACGATCAATCCTTTGCAAGCCAACATTAATCACAACATCCCAACAAATTGCATGTCTTATGAGTGTGCAACTCTGGAATCTATCACTCATAGGTTCTAATTTTGTTCAAAAGTTACTAAGGCATGGGAACTTGCCTTCTAATTCCTTTTCCAACTTCGACTACTTGTAAACATTATCAGGTCCAAAAAAGCTTTAAAACTTGAACAATGTTTGTTTAGCAAATGGCTACTTAATAAGGTTTAAAAATTCAGTTCCTTATGGACTTTACTTGAAGGAATCACTATGTGGGCCGAAAGAAACAATCTGGTTTTCAACTACAACATGTGGCATGAGGCCAAGCTCTGAAATGTTATGTGGGAATTATTGATTGACTATGAAAAGCTTTAATGGCAACATGTGTTGCACCAAATTCAAAAGAACCCAAACAATGAAAATAAAATTTTAAAGGCCTTTGATAGGGTTTGAGGTCTCATCATGCTATCTATTCAAGTGATGGCCGAAAGGTTAGATGGTGTTATCAACCACCTTTGAGTGATATATAGTTTGCATCAAGTTTATAGGAAGTTTATAGGTTAGTAACTTTCTTTTTATTTATGTAATTCAATAAGATTGGATGGCAAAGGCATAATTGAGATACATAATTTTGTGAATGTTTGTGTGAAATTCAAATATGGATGGGTTTGATTATGTTGGGGCGGAAATCTATACTCAACAAGGAAAATGTTTTTGAATATTCATATGACAATGACATCACAATGGGAAAAAAGAAACTGCCATACTATGGAATCCATCAAATTGAGCATTATTTGTGCTACTTACAACCACCACTTAGTTATCTCTAGCAAAGACAAAACCAAGGTAACACAACTTGTTGAATTTATAATCTAGAAGGTTGCATATGCAACATAAAGGTGTGATATTTGGAATTAGAGTTCAAAGAAGAAAACTTGAAAAGAAGGTTGTGAGAAACATTAAGGGAACTAAAAACAAGGACATTAAAAAAAAAACATTAAAATCAAAAACAATTTTTATATATGATTTTTTTTGGGATTCTAAAGGCTCCAATCAATGGGAAATATAACTCCATACCCTTCCATGTTGGGCGGTTGATCCTTTGGACTTAAACATGAATGATGTTCGACAAACTTTTCCTTTGATGGTACCACTAGGAGCCACCTTACCAAAATCACAAGAAAGTTGAACCCAATTTAAGAAATAAAATTTCATCTACTTATAGATTGGTTTATTTGATTAGATTAGGTGAGCTATGTGTTCCCCATCTATGCACACACTCATGAAAAATAATGAACACCCAAAAACATATAATATGCATTAATATTTTCATTCCTAAACCACTCCTAACACATTCCTAACCCAATTCCTGATTTATTTTTTAAAGTGTCCTTACACTTACACATTAGATATTTTTTCTTGTTTATTCAATACATGCACGATGATCCAAACTAGTCATTAAAACAACAAAAGCTGAAAATAGTTATCATTTGTGTTCTTGACATCAATGGCCCTTTGGGGCTTCACGATCTTGATTTTAAAAATTCATAACTAAATCAAAATTGATTCAATCAATTTTTTATAAAAGATATCAAATAGGTTAGCATATGAAGTATTCTCAAAAATTAACATCCAAGAAAAATTCCCAAAAAATAGATTCCTTTTGTAATCTTAATAAAAAAAATCCTTCATGTGACATTCTTTAAAAAAATTCCTTATGCATTCATTTTTCACATCAAAACAAATTTTATTATAAATTTAATTAGAGTTTTTAATTCTACATGACTTGGGTAACCTTTTGATAAATAATTTGGACTGAAAAGGTTTATTTATGTGAGTCCTATGTTGTCCTAAAGTTGAATGGGTCACAAAAATTTGGATTGTGACGTTCCTAATGGTACCACCCAAGGATAAATTTGTCATGTTGAATATACATCCTTTGAATGCACTAGGCATAGTATGTGAATTGTCCATCATGATTTAGTTACAAGTGCATTTAGGCTTATAAAATTTGATATGTTTATAACAATAGTGGATGAAATCAAAATAATTAATAAAATTATTTTATCTTTTATTTTTCCTTCGCTTGTTAACTTATTGTTTATGTGAACTTGTTTACTAAGGTTTTTTTTTTTTTTTAATTTAATGTTATTCAATTTGAGTTGGATGTAAGATTCCCAAATTCAAAATTGATGATCCTTCAAGGATGACATACCCCCAATATTGCCAAGATTTTGAAGCTAATGATAATTTGAAACAACATTTTTTGATATTCAAAGGTCATTATGTCCATGCATTAGTTTTGAAAACTAGGGATGCATGGTCTAATTGGAAGGTTGATTATGCATTCAAATTTCAAGGTAGTAATGCTACAACCTTTTAATGTGAATCTACTAACTCACATGTAATAGATGATACAAGGTTCTACAATCTTTCAACATTCTTGGCTCAAAGACCTAAAAACTTTTAAACTACAATTGTTATGGTGGTAGGAAATTGTCAATAGATTATGCCTACTTTTTAAAAAGCCACCATACCAATTTGTGGTATTTTATGTTCAAGAGTGGGCATAGGTTGATTAGTTGCCCAATTCATAGCACTTACATTGGTTTTCTTTCCCATTCCCGTCCTAACACCTACCCGCATGCACAATGAAAGTGCATGATGAAATGCCACAATGTTCATATTCTTGGTTACAATTGTCACACTAATCAATGTTGATGATCAATTATTTTTTCCATCACCTCCCACCCTCTTGGCACACAAATCATGTATAAATTATCTAAGGGAAATTGTGGATTTTGGATTTTGTTGGTGATTTGGTTTGGTTGTTGCATGAAAAAGTTGTCAAAATAGTAGGAAATTAAAAATAATGGAAATATAATTATTAGGGATTTTCTTTGAGCTTGGAATGTTGAGCTTTTGTCAATTGTGAAACTTTAATTATAATTAAAGAAAGCTTGAAACATGTCATATCATCATCACTAACCCCATCCCCATCACCATCACTAACATAATGGATTGGCTTTTATTTCACATGCACATGGCAACTCATACATTACATGCTACTAGGTTAATTTTTCATAGTTGATTGTGCTAACTTTTGGTGGGTAAAAGTATGTCTAAAGGATTAAGGTATAAATCTAGGCTATATGGTGGTGAATCAAATTAGATGTCTCATTACTAGATAGGCAAATATGGTGTTATGAGGATGTACAAAAGAAAGCAAATGCAATTGCAATAATTGGAAGCTAAAGAACATAGGCACATGGAGAATGAACATTGAATTACATTTGCTACTATTGATGTTGTTGCATTTGTTTTTTTGAAACTCTTTCATTCTCCATTCTTTTCATCTCATGTTTATAATAATTGAATAAAAGAATCGTCGTCTTCAAGGATCTTGTTTTATGATGATAAAATAATTACTCACGAGAAAAAAATGCGTGTGTGGTGGATTTTTTGTTTTGTGGCAACAACACGATAAACATGAAGAGAGATTCATGTACATTATAAAAATCATCATAAAGAATTTCAACTTATAGAAGTAGGAGTTGTAGGTTTTGAAAGTTACGCTTTTCAACAAAAACATGAAGCTAATAACATGCACAAGGCAAAGAAAACCATATAGAGAAGGTTTGCACCATCATGGACATCATCACCATTATTAGGAAATGCAAAACTACTTCACCAAAACATGCAACTCCTATTCTTAGTTTGTGTAGATTTTAGAATGCAAAAAGACATTGAAAAAAAATTAAATTAAATTAATTGAGTGGCAAGATCTATGCTCCCATTAGTTCTAGATTATGAAATCTCACCAAATTTGTGGATTATAAGCAAATTGAATTGCATATCCTAGTCCTGCAATTTTCTAAGAAAAATATATTACACATGGAAAGTGTTTATCTTTGTATTTGAGTGTCAATCTTAAGTTAATGATTGCAAAAGTTTCCACACAATTGTATGTAGCCAAATTGAATTCTAAAGCTGAATTTTGTTCATGTACTTTGCACTCATGCACATTGTCACTTCTCCTTCCCTCATATGTCAAATGCTTGAATTTTGTTTAAAACTCAGAGATTGAAAAATCTTGTATTTTGAATGAAAAACATCAAGTCTAGTAGCAGCTATCATGTTGGTACAAACCTCATGCCTTCCAAATGTCATGTGCACAAAACAGAAATCATATGTATGAATTTTAAAATAGCTTTTTCATCTTCTTCCTCAAGTTTCATGAAGGTTCAGCACGCTAAATTGTAAGTAAGTAAGTAAGTTCGTTCTCTATGAAAGCTCAAATTGCTCTTTTGATCTGCATTCTCAAAAAAATTGCGACAAAAGCAAGAAATCTCTAACAAAACCAAAACTATCATCAAAAAGCAATCATTGTTGTGCTGCAACCAATTTCCATCCAGAAGAGAACTGTACAATCAAACCTTGAGCCCCTCATCCTAAACTGGGAAATGCATCTCCTCTTCAAGGAGCATGCCTAGCAGCTGCCCTCTACCGGTATTTAGCACATCGAGTGTGCATTGTTTAGCTTCTCCCCCGTCCCCACCCATGAACCTGATTAGATGGACAAAGTGAAAGACTATTTAACTCTAACTCCCACCACCTGGGCCAACCTGAAAAGACGGACTATAGAAAGTGAGAGACTATTTAAGTCTCACCACCTGGGCCAATCATTGTAGTTTGCCAATGAGAAAGAGTCGTTTATTGTTGAGAAACAGTCAACAGACACTCGTGCAGGGCACTGTGAACGTGTGCATAAATTTACCAGACCAAAGAAGATTCAGAGTACTTTTCTGTAAATCTTCATACAAGAAGTACTTTAGAGACCAATCTATTGCTGCCGTTGGGCATGCTATTAGCAACCGTAAACGTCTCTGCACACCTCGACCGTCAGATTTAATTTTTCAACGACTTCGATATTGACAACAAGCAACGGTTGAGAAGAAGACGATTCTAAATCCGGACCATCCAATACCAATACGCCCCACCACACTGCTTTCAACATCAAAGACCTTTTCGCTTAAAGAACCCAACCAATAGAAAATCACCACGTGGATCATAACATTTTCAATTCAACAAAATCCAAAATCTTTCCATTGGTTAATCGATAACCCGAAATCCAACTAATCAGGGTTAGAGTGAACCAGCACTACTACCCACCTAACCTCCCTATAGCTGAGGGTTCTAAGAGTGTGAAAGGGGTTTCAAAGTTAGGGTTTCATCCAACTGGATGGCCTCAAAAATCTCTTGGAGGTTTTGGTGTGTTCGTGGCTGCTAAATCACTCCAGCCAACCAATCAGAAGATGGCACTTGGATTCAAAGATCCGACACTTTCTCTGGACGCCTGTCAAGTTTTTTTTTTCCTGCCACTTGTCAAAAGCTAGCGGCCCACTTCCACTCCAGTCCCCCGTAAACAGGACGTTCTCTGATAAGCGGATCGCCGCTTCCCTCAAAGCAGGACTTGACACGTGGAAGGAAAGATAGTGATCAACGGTTGAGATTCGTCACCCAAGCTAACCTTTCTCCGTGGTATGTGAAACTAACCACGGTTAGTTCTGTGGTTAAGGACCAGTACAAAGAGTGTCGCTGCTGTGATCTCTTCATCGTCCTCTCTCTTCGTCGCTCTTTGTGTACAGTACCTGCTGCTGCCTGCTCCTGCTGCCAAAGTGCGAGAACTTTTGTCGAGAATTATTGTGAGAGAGATTGTCATCGCACTCCATTGTAGATTTATTTTGCTGCAATTGGGTTTTGTAGACTAGTGTGTGATTAGAATTGTGTTCATAAGGAGTTCTGTTCTGCACCATGGCATCCATGTTGCAACAACAAGCAGTTGTTCCTCATACAGGAGGCAAACTGCATGGATTCCTTCCTGTTACATCCTCTTCCAGACCATCAAGCTCATCGTGTGCTGCTGCTGCTACTACTACAACTACCACCCATGAGCCCTTTCAATCAGCTAGCTGCAGACTGAGAGTGTTGTTGCCCAGTGATTCATCTCTGACAGCCATTAGCTTTTGTTCTCATCTTTCCGCCTCCAAAAACGTTAGAAGCACTTCACCTCGCAGCAGAAGAAGGAGATCCAGATCTATGAAGATTGTAGCTGCAGTGGTGGAAGCTCCTGAAGCTAGTGTAGCACCAGTAGAGGAGAGAAAAAAATCAGTGGAAGCTCCAACAGAACAGCAGAAAATGGATGAACTATACAAGCATACAGAGTCTCGAGGTGGACAGATCAAGGCTGATCCACTGAAGATTATCATGTTTCAGGTACTTCGAAATTCTTCATTCTCTACATGAGAAACACAAGTATTAACTGCAGCCAGCCCACGAATTTATTTTTTTTCTTTTTTTTATTTGTGCATGCTGCAGTTGCTCCATCCAGCAAGTCCACAGCTTGATTGATCCAAGTTAGGATTATATAAGCAGCAGATTCAATGTCAACAGCAGCTGAAATTTGTCACACACAAGTCTACTGTGCTCCAAAGACTGGAAGCAAGAAGAGGGACTTGGTAAGAGAAGTAATAGGTAATCTAGTCCATCATCAGCCTTGTTGATGAAATAGTGGCGGTTTTATGTGCAGGGTTTTAACTGGGAGTCCTGGAAAAGTTCATGCTGGTATGATGTTCTTGCAAAGACAGCCGAGGATTTGGCTGCAGCTGGAATCACAGATGTGTGGTTGCCTCCATCCAGTCACTCTGTGGCTCCTCAAGGTAAAGCAACAGCACAAGGTTCTTTGTACAGAATTGATTTATAGCTCTCCTCTTGCAGCATCTTCCAGTCATAATGAGAAGACTTGTGTTCAGAACATGACTTGCTTTTTGGAGCACTTTTGGTCCCAATTGTGATGCAACAGCATGAAGGATATATTGAGTGTAGTCATTGCCAATCTGCCTAAAGAAAATTTTTATGGGAACGATTGACAAAGCAAAAAAATGATGTTGGGACTGTTCTTTTGCGCAGGGTATATGCCAGGGAGATTGTATGATCTAAATGCTTGCAAATACGGAAATGAAGAGAAGCTTAAGAACGTCATTGACAGCTTCCATGCTCAAGGGATTAGGTGTAGTGCTGATATTGTAGTAAACCACAGGTGTGCAGAGTCACAAGATGATCGAGGTGTATGGGCTATCTTTGAAGGAGGTACACCTGATGATCGTCTTGACTGGGGTCCATGGGCCATAGCTGGGGATGATTTTACTTACGGTGATGGCACTGGAAACCCGGATACAGGAGAAGCTTTTGGAGCAGCTCCAGACATTGATCACACCAACAATCGAGTTCAAAGAGAACTCGTTGACTGGATGAGATGGTTGAAACATAGCATTGGGTTTGATGGTTGGAGATTTGATTTTGCAAAAGGGTATGCTGGCTACTTTGTTGGACACTATGTGAAGCACACTCTTCCAGAGTTTGCAGTCGGAGAGTTCTGGTCAAGCATGAACTATGGTGAATCTGGCCTTGAATATAACCAGGATAGTCACCGACAACAGCTTGTTAATTGGGTGAATGATACAAAAGGCAAATCAACAGCCTTCGATTTCACCACCAAGGGTATTTTACAAGAAGCTGTCAATGGGCAGCTATGGAGATTGAGGGATGGAAACAGCAAACCTCCTGGTATGATTGGCTACTGGCCTGAGAAGGCAGTGACATTCATCGACAATCATGATACAGGCTCCACGCAAGGCCACTGGCCATTCCCTGGTGATAAAGTCATGCAAGGATATGCGTACATTCTGACACATCCAGGAACACCTTGCATTGTAAGCTCTCTTCTTTAAAGTAATCGTTAGCTAGTTCTCTATTGTGGATTCTCCTCAAATTGATCTGTTCAAAAAGCTCCATAAAGAGACCATAACAGTTCTAGTATACACTCATGTGACTGAGCTTTTTCTTCACAATGTGCAGTTCTATGACCACTTCTACGACTGGGGCCTGAAGGAAGAGATCAAGAGTTTGATTGAAGTTAGAAAGAGGAATGATATCAAAGCCAACAGCAAATGTCACATAGTTGCAGCAGAGAATGATTTATATGTGGCCACCATTGATGATCGGGTAGTGCTCAAAATTGGCTCTTGTTTCGATATGGGAGATTTGACTCCGAATCCAGAGGAATTCAACATCGCTGCAGCTGGAAAAGACTATTGCGTCTGGGAAAGAAGATGAGAAAATGATCGTGCAAAAATTGTTTCATATTTTTGAAGAAAATGAGTACTCTCTTGTAAAGGAAGAGAATTAGCACAGAAGCGGAAAATTTTCAGATAGACCTAACTTTTATTTGGTCAAAATTCTGGTATTCAATTCTTACATTGATTTGTAGTCTTAGCAAGCACAAATAACCTGTAACGGACCCATTTTAGAATCCCTTCTCATCTTTTGTAACATTTGGAATTTAACATTTTTCATAGAGATTTTAGAATCCTTCTCCTCTCCTCTTTCTTGTAACTTATGTAATTTGACATTGGCCATTGATATGGCAATTCATCCATTTTCTCTGCAAATATGGAATTCATTATCTGCAATTCAAACTAATTGTCATTGATATGGTAATTTGTCCCTCTGCAAATATGTGTTTCAATGTCTGCAGTATATTCTTATTGGTTCACACAACTGAAAAAATAAGCTCATTTAATACCATGTCCTGTCAATTGATATTACTCTTTGTGGAAATGTTAATGCTGATTTTTAACAGCCCTTGAATTCTTCTTGTAAACCAACAGAAACAAACATGCTGTTTCTAAACCCATGTATGTATCTTAGAAGAATAAATAGTCCACAAACTAGATAAGACTGAAATGTGGATGTAAACAAAATCTGTGGAAAAATCAAACATAATAAATTGGGTGTCTGTAGCTGTAGATCTGTAACAAAACTTGGTTAATATCCAACAAACTATACCTGATATGAAAGGTCGATCATATCTGGAAGTTTTGGTTTCTTCACCACCACTGTTGGTATAACTTACCCACAATTTTCATGTAAAACTGACAAAATGTGGATGAGGGTATATCCCAACATTGCAAATCAAATCCTAAGACCAAGTGTGGATCAAATGGGACAAGAAATAAGTCTGCAGACTGACAACTGGAGGGATGTCATTGTAGACCCATGGAAATGTATTAGCCACAAGAAATAAGTCTGCAGTCTGACAAATGGAGGGATCTCATTCAGCAACTACAAATCAGACCAAAAATTCACTCAAATTTGAAGTTGAATCCAGTCTCCACCTTTTGTGTTATGGCATGGGTGCACAACTGACAGCTGGACCTGCATATGTACAAAAAGAGACCATACAACCTTGTAGGCTACTTGGCCACAATCTCCTTAGGAAAAGACAATGGTCACAACCACATCTGCATGTGTACAAAAAGAGACCATTCAACCTTGTAGGCTGCTTCACCACAATCTCCCTAGGAAAAGACAATGGTCAAAAAGGCAGATTGCCACATGTATGAAGCAAACTCTAGGTACATCTCTGATTCTCTCAGTTTGTTCTAAGAGGGGTCATATGAGAGGTAATGTCCTAGAAATCCATTTGATGGGACCAAAGCACACACTCCCAAGGCTCTCAATATGTGAAGAAAGACAAACACCCAGTCAGGTTTGAAAATTCTACGAACTTTTACAATCACCTGCTGAGATATGTACAAGGCTACAACATCTAATCTGGTATGTCCATAAGATCATTCCTGGTGTGTCTAACTAACTCAGTTTCCAAGCCCTGTTATCATCCTTTGATTGGGAACAGGGATGATAACAGGGCACACTGAGTCTTTACACAACAACAGCAATTTCTACTCATAAACCAGAGACCAGTTGTGCAGTTCTGTGCATTATGGAAAACAACTCAATTGAGTAATGCACAGAACTGGATACACTTCCAGCAGCTTCCTCCTTTGCTACAACTGTGTATGTATCAATAGCCATCCTTACAGACAACATTGACAGGCCATTTGGTACCTAGGAGAGTCCTTGGTGGCAGTCTCCACCTCTGGATGCCATGAGAGAAAAGCTGGACAATGATGGCTTGAGATTTGACACATTCATATTCAGCATGCCACCCATCTCCCCTTGCATCTACATTTGTCTTAGGTGTCCTGTGGACAAATATACAATTTACTGCCAACTCGGGACAACCTAGCCAACAATATCTCCTGCAGCATTCGCTCCCCATCAACTGTGGAGAAGCTCTTATCAGATTATGATAGCAAAATCTCATGCAATCATGACCAATATTACAGACATAGAAGTAGCAGACCAGCCAAAACTCTCATGAGTATTCATCCATCAAAGCCCTTGCAGTCTTCAACTCTGCAACAATGATTCTACAATCAGTCAGTAGGTGAAATCTCAGCTGTTGCTAGATGGACTATGCTTACTTGGCACATCTACTCTCTTTAGAACTTGTGAGATTTGTCCACAATTGGACCTAATGTACAACATGCCACACTTCCAGGTGACCCTCCTCCTGCCTGTCATAAACTCAACATCATGCCATATAGTCATACTGTTCTAAAACAAGACCATTCCCAAAGAACTGAAGCACTGATAGGGATAACTGTTAGGAGAATGACCATGTAATGGATTCAGGAACTTCTCAGCAGTCAAAGTAACAAGGAGGTCCTTGTTGCCACCCTCTTTCACTTTTTTGCTGTCTTTGTTGGATGTTGTCAATCGCATTATGACCTTTGACTCCCCAATTTCTGCCTGCCATGCACCAACTAGAATTGCAGGTACTGCCATATCCCCAAAAACGTCAAAAACCAAACCACCCACCCCTCCCTTCTTTTCTCTCTCCCTCTCTCCAAACTTGCCCCTCCCCAAACTGCGCATGGGATCCACAACCAAAAGGCTACAGCAAACTAGTAGAGTCTCCATCACCTTTGCTTCATCCAAACTGGAAGCAGAATTCACAGTCACGAGGCAATGATCCGGAGCCTTCACTAGATTCACCATGGAGCTGAGTATGGACTTTGAACTTGGACAATTACAAAGGAAGGCTTACATTGAAGACTCTGTTGGAGAAATTTGCTCTGCAATGCTTCTTTGTTCTCCCAATATGGTCTCACCACAGCATCACTTTGCTCTGACTACCCCAGACAGTCCAAAGAAACACATCTCAGAAAGTTAACCAGACCATGACCAGAAGTCATTATTATCAAAACATGCCTGAAGAGAAAAACACTCAACAAACCTTTTGGCAAGCCAAGCTGTTGAAGTTCACGAGCCAGAGTTGATTCTTCAACATCGAACTTGGCAGAACTTGCAATGAAGAAATGAAGAACTGCAATGCATGCCTTCACATCTGATTCTCCTGCTCTTGATGACATGCAACTCCCCACAATTTTATCAACCAGAAATACATAGATCCATTGACATGCATATACAAACTCAAAATATGCAAATTACCACCAGCATTAAACTACACCAATCTTTCAAAATGCAGTCATTGCACATGAATAACATGAAGGGGACCATGGCAACACATCAAGTTTTGTTGATCAGTGAATATCACTGCAAACCTAATGAGCTATTCAGGTAGGCTGGGTTCCTGTCTCTTGTCTATGATCTTTGGTTTCTACTTATACTGTGCCAGATATGCCAGCTTGTGGGGTGAGATCCATGAGGTCATATGGTTTGCAGAGTAAGACCAGAAGCTGGTTCTCTCTTTCTAAGAAAATCTTGAATGAAAAAATGCAAGCTTGTTAAGAGTGGAGTCATCAGTGAGTTTCATCACATTATCATACTGCACACCAACAGATTGCAATGGATGATCTTATCAGACTGGAGGCAGATCCTACATCCCCCATATCTATGAACAAGTAGACACTGAGCTGCAGGATTAAACAAGGGGGCTGCAATCCAAGTGGTAGCAGAAGAGTGTGCAGGGTAAGAAATCATCAGGTAGAAACTTTGTCATACATCAAATTCACCTTCAAGGATGCGTTGCCAAATTTGTTCTACTGCGAGCTTCACTTTCACCGCTGGCTGTGGTTGCAATCACACCAATCACCATAAGAAATCAACAAACAACAGCTGTCTAATCCCATAAAAAACTTCTATTATATCTAACCCCTTGTCTGCTTACACCTATGGTCCCCACAGAACCTGTCTCATCATGTTCAAGCCCCAAGCCTCATAATGATACTAAACACATACTGCACCATAATGGTCAGCTTCCCAACCCTGTGTTCTGGCTCTCAGGGAATAAGCTAGAGTTAAGGCCAAGAGACTTGGAATCCCACAATTGCACCATATTTCTCCAGCATCAAACCCTCCAGCTTACAAAAGTCAAATTTGTTGACGAAGAAAACTCTCTTCCCAAATGTGTGAGCTTTACCATCAACATGGTTCAAAACAGTGCATTGTGTGAGATCACAGCCATGGTTCCTGGTAAAAAGATCTGAGCATGTTTTGGGTTTTGTGACATTCGTAACTTCACCGATGCCGCTGAGTGCCTGCAAGAGGATGTGATGATGTTTGTGAACAAAATCACCGATGTTGTGCACAACAAAGTGGTCCTGCATCAAGGGTTCCCAAACAAGAATATTGGTGATGCCGTTTTGATTGTGGAAGAAGACTGCAGCAGACAATACCAACAAGGTACAGAATATATCCCTAAATTACAATACCTAAAACTGTTAGAGACGATTCAAGTTGCATTGTGACAGCTGATTTGTGTTCATGACAGTCTTGACTCACTCATTTAAAATTCTACACTAGTCATATCCAGTTATCCACCAATGGTGACTGATGGAAAATGGCATCAAGGACCTTGTTGTTTGTGCAAGCTGCTTCAGATACAGAGGTAGGTTGTAAGATCTCTTCATGATCAGTATGGCAATAGATTAGTTCACTAATTTGGTTGAGGTTTCTTGAGATGCTATGTAGACAAGAGGCACATCATTTGCAGATCGGCCACTGCAATCACTTTGTGCATTGAAACATCACAATCACTTGCTGAATTTGCCATGCACCCTGCTATCCAAAAACATATACCAGGCAAGTATTCTCTCTTCTCTTCTAGCTAAACCATCTTGATAAAGTGTAGAACTGATTGTTGATATTAGGCTCAGATGTGTGTTGTACTGATTTGCTTTGCAGATGAGTGCTGCTTATGGTCTCCATAACGTAGGTCAATGATGCGTTTATATCAGTGTATGGCTTGGAGCAGGGTACAAGATCCGCATGGGTTTTGGACTCCATGTTGGGTGGGCGATTGAATTTCAATGCATAATAAAGTGGCATAGTTGAGTTTTGTCAATGATGCACAATTTGAGTGAAAAGACCCGGGCCTAACAAAGGTGCTGAAAATCCTTAAAAGATTGCATTGGACTAGATCCTCGCACAAAGACATAAGAATGAATGTGATGTATATAGTTCAGGTAATTTATGGTCTTTTGTGTAGGAGGTGGAGAGTTAGCAAGTTCGGATGCAGCAAGAATTGAAGTTATTATTGTCATGTATGCTACTGGAAGGCACTAACCCAAGTTTGTGACATTGACATGTATTGGAGGATGACACTGGGGTGCCATCGGTGTTTTAGCAATCATCAATATCATGGAACTAGAGTAACATCAAGAGAATTTTCAAAACAAACTAGAATGGTCTAAATGCACTTCCTGAAGTCTTAAAATGAACATATAGTAACTACATGAGAAGATAACGTGTTTTAAGGGTACTTTAAATGTTGCAAGCATTCTCTTTCCTTGCTCCAAACCTTTGAGCAATGGTTAAGTATGTGTAGTTTCAACTATTACTGAATTCTTTGTTTGCACTAATTTGGAGAAAATGTTTATACTTACAAACATAATGAATTCACTAATAGTTAATTTATTAGACTAGCTTACTAGTTCCTAAGCTAGGTTAGGAGCCTAGGTTAAGCAAGGCAACCTCACCTATCAGCTTAGCTTAAGGAGCCTAAGCTAGGTTAAATTAGGCTAAGGTTAAAAACATGCACCTTAAACAACTTAGCCTAAAAGCATTTATGTTACTTAGCTTACATTCACTTTGAAAGTCAAACTTCTTACCATTGCATCAAATTTTTTTTATATATAAAATAATTTGTCACCACATTTTAATAAACATTTTATTTAATTTATTTAAGTAGCTTACTCATCCTACCTTAGTGAACCTACTTTAACATGAATAAACCTAAGTAAGCTAGGTTAGCCTAGCATCTACCTGGGCTTACCTAAGCATGCATAAGGCCAACGTAGGTCTACTTAGGTTTATCTAATGGCCTATGTAACCCCAACATAAGCATGTTGAAAAATATCTAGGGGTTTCCTAAGCTACTTAAAGCCTACTCTAAGGTTTACAAGGCATTACTTATGAATTATTTAGGTTTAATTAAAAGACTACATAGGCTTAACTAGGCTACCTAAAAGGCTTACCTAAGGACTATATATGTAGGTTAACAATTATATAAACCTACCTAGTGACTATGTAAGTAACTTACATCACAAAAAATTTGGGTCATGATTTGGTAATAGTAGGTGTGTGAAATCTATTTTTCATAAGTTCATATTATTTAAACTCAAATTTCATGCATCTAAAACATTTATGAAGCATGTATAAATATGATGCAAAATTTTATTATGAATAAAAATCCTCCATTTGATTTATATGTGTTTCATACATGTTTTAGACGCATGACATCCATGTGTACATAAAATGAACCTATAATAAACAAATTTTTCACAACTATTATTGTCAAATTGTGGTCGAAATTCTTTGTGATGTAAGGCCTATGTAGGCTACCTTAATAGCTATGTGGCCTACCTACAAACTACTATAAATTACACTATAAGCTATGTAAGCCTTTTTAAGGGCAATCATAAGCTTATAACCTATGGTCTAAGTAGGCTACCTAAGGGTTATGTAACTTACCATAAGGGCTATGTAACCTACCTAGCTGAAACTATTGTAAGTTACCCTAGGTGCTATGTAGCCTACATAAAAATTACAGTAAACTATTACAAGGGTTTTATAAGTTATCTAAAGGTTATTGTGGGTTACCCCTAAGAGCTATGTAAATTACATATGGTCCTATTTATGAGCTACATATGCTAACTAGAGCTTATTTAAGGAGAACATAGTTCTATTTAAGGTTTACATAGGTTAGGTAACGACTACTTAGGAATTACATACTACATAAAAATTATCATAGGCTACTTAAGAGCGACCTAAGGATTACATAAACTACTTAAGTATTATGTAGGCCTACCCAAGGGATACTTGCCTAAGGCCTACTTAAAAACAACAATATAGGCCTACCTAAAAGCTATGCAAACTACTTAAGGGTTACTTACCTACTTACTTATAAAGTACCTACCCACCTTTCCTTAGCTACCTATAACCTATTTACTAACAACATCAAAACAAACCTATGTATGATATTGGACTACTTCAACTAGTAATGAAACATGGTGACTAGATAGTGACCCCATCACAAATCATGAGGAAGCTCCTTGCCCATACCTTTAGCCTTGCCTAAGACTTGAAACAAAAGCATGGCAAAGTTTGTGATGGAAACCAAATGCATAATTAGTATGAAAGCCTAAAGATTAACAATAAATAAATTGAGAGTAAACTAGATCTAGGGAGTATCAATGAACACATAAAATGTGAAAGTTTTAAGGAAAAGCAATTTAAATCCTCAATAGAAAAGAAGTTGCATTTCAATGGAAATGTTTTAAATGATTTAATACAACAAAAATTTGTAGTATATATGACTTAAAACAACACATTTTATGACCAAAAAAATTTTTAATTTTAGAAATTGAAGATGTCATAAATAAATACTTAAAAATTTTGACATGCACATAATTTACAAGTATTATTTTCAATATGAAACCATTGTTTATAAATATTTGGCTTTAGTGTATCATTATTCAATTTTTCTTTCTTCCATAATTCATATGTAATCACCAATTATGCAACACATGTTAAACAAACATATTTTGTTATGAAAAACTTTGATTATTGTTTATTTCCCTTATATGCACACATGTATAGGAATTGTTTTTTAAATTATTTTTCATTAGGTAATGCACATTCAATGAACAAAATTTATTCATGTCAACAAGAAACATATTTTTGTTATGTTCAAATTACAAAATACTATACAATAGCAAAGCATGACCATTGGAACTTCCCAATGTAAAATTCCATAATATCATTCAATTTAATATATCATAATTCAATATGTAACAATTGTGACTCTTTCCTTGTAGAACTAAGGTTTTGAAATATAAAGGTTGGTTCACATCTAGTCAGAACCAACATGACAAACACTTGAACAGCCTAAATTATCATTATGATATTTTCAAGTTTGTTAAATTTATATTAAAATCTCAACTAATTTCCTATTAGACGTCATTTCTATTCATTTATGGTGTATGATATGTCCAATATGTTGTTGTGTCACCGGCCTACGGTAGAATGTGGTCCATTTGATGTGAATGCTGATAAGGAATATGTTAAAATATATATAATTATAATATCTATTAGCTGTTAGTAGGTTCAATTAATAAGATATAATTTGAATGTAATTTATATTCAAGGTTCAAAATAGAAAAGATAACATTAGTGGGGGGCTATTTATTTGGTTTCGACAAGGATTTGATGAAGGCCTAAATGTAACAATTTGATGATGCATTTACTTAGGTTGCAATACACACCTTATTTGCTCTGATTTTGAAATCCAAAAACATCATTTGAAAAAAAATCTCATGGAAACAAATGAAACATTTCTAGGTGCAAGACACGGTCTCTCATCATTAAAATGGAATTTGAACATTTCATGTTTGATTTTTTTAGTCACATATGATTTCTCTTTCATCACTTTTCATGCTTTCAACTAAAATTTAATTTAGTTTTAAAATGATGCCAACATTCAATGCAAACATACAATTTAAATTAAGTTTAAAAGAGATATTAAAAATTAATAACAACAACATGAAAAAAATAAAAAGTTCCTTTGCATACTACGCCCAAATATTACTTTCTTTGATGATGTATGTAGTGGAAAAAAACTAACACATAATGAACTTCCTAATTTTTAAAATTTACCAAAATCAATGTATGTAAATATTTATTTATGTTTGAATCATCAATCACAAACATTGGGTGATAAAAACACAATTTTCATTATTTTAAAACAACTCCATTTATACCCTTGTTTGGGCATTTAACAATTTTTCTCACATCCAATCTAATGTATTCATTGTTCATTATCCTTAAACATAAAAAAATAAAAAATAAGACAACATAAAATGAGAGATTATTTACCTAGACAATTGAAAATAATCATTATTTTGAACAATGCCTTGTCCAAGCAATATATGAACCCAAACTCTATTATGCAATGTTCTTTACAACTCTAATTTATAATGTATTTTTGAAGCATTGGATTAGAACAAATTTATTACCCAAATTATCATTAAATGAATTTATTCATTCATAATATATTGTGCAAGCCAATTTATTGCTAAAGGTGGATGGAAGTTGTTTTTAGAACATCTCTAATAATGGATTGTATTGCTAAATTGAAAGAATAACAATACAATAGTGCAAAAATTGATCATGACAATGACTTTTGTGTTGAGTACTACAATTTTGCACAACTGAAGGTAGATTGGCCCATCATCGATTGCATGCCTATGATCGAACATTTATTTATATCTTTGTCATATGTGTTACATTTTGAGTGATTTAAAATGTTATGAGAACACTACCTAAAGCTTTAAAAGTCATCTTACAATCATCTTTGAAGTGCAAAGGAAAAGGAGTTATGAAAAACTAACAAGAAGAAAAATAATTTTTTCAACTTACCAAATGTGTTTTTCTCTTTTTTTTTCTTTGGACCCTTCTTACTTTCAAACCTCATAACTTTCTTATTTTTTATTCATTTTAAATAATTTAACACACCTGAAGATTTACAAATTATCTTTGAACTCTAATAGCAATAAAGCAACATACAAGGAATTGTTTAGGTGTTGGGGAGCCTTTGCATTGTTTAGTGGTTTTTTTTTTTTGAGTTTTTAACCCTTTTTTATTTTTAGGGGGGACTGTAATTTTCTCATTTCTAATTTGTATTTGACAATTGTTAGTGTGCCACATGTGCCAAGGAAAGCAGTTCAACTTTTATTCGGACACCAAAAACAATGAAACCTTCCCCTTGGATCCGGCTTGCCTTAACCATTTAAATATTCGATCACTGATCAATTTATCTTATGAACAAACAACTGCCTTAAATGAAGGCCCATCACAATGTTTGAACCAAGTGCCAACATGATGTCATATTAAGATATTTTTAAAAATTCATGTCACATTAAGGTAAATCGATTCATGACTGAACACTTAAATGCTCAAAGCAAGCCAAATACAAGGGCAGGGATCCATTGTTTTTGGTTTTCAAATAAAACTTGAACCCCTCCAATTGGCACATTTGATGCAATAAAAAATGGAATAGAATTTTAAAAGTTATAGCCCCTAAAGTAGAGAAGGTCAAGAACTCAAAACCAACAAACCAGCATCAAATGTTATAAGATTAATTCTTGATCACCCAAAAAGTTCTTTGTATGTTGCTTTGTTGTTCTTAGAGTTCCCAAATGATTTGTAGAACTTTAGGTGACACTCTTATAAACATTTTAAATCATTCAAAATGAATAAGAAATAAGAAAGTTATGAAGTTTGAAAATATGAGGGGTCAAAAATGAAAAAACACAATTTGTAATTCGAAGAAACCTATTTTCTTTCCTGCTCTTTTTTGGCTTTGCTTTTCAATGCTGATTCGCAGAGCTTGAGAAAGTGCTCCAATAACATCTTAAGTCACTCAAAATGGAGAAGAATTGAGAAAGATCTGCCAAAGTGTTCGGTCATGGGGAGGCAATCAATGATGGGCCGGTTCATCCAAAGATTTTTATATTTTAATTCATGTTTATGGATGGGAATGGAGGAAAACTTATCTTTGGATAGGTAGTGATACCAGCCCCAATGAGAGGGGCACCACTGGACATGCTGCTTCTTACAAGTGGGAAACACGCCATAAGTTGAGCAATTTTATAATGTAATCAACAACAGATTAACAATTGGTGTGAATGGGGTTTCAAGTAGGCACAACTCTTGTGGTCCATTCATGATGTCTGGTTTGGTAGACTTGACAAGTACGCAACTAACACGTGTCGGTGGTCATTGGCTGGAAACCAACGTATCGTGTCCCTCCAACTAAACGTAGGCGGTCGGATCCTCTTCTCGACGGTTAGGATCTCCGTACCCTGCTTGCCGAGTTCGTCGAAATTGGTAAAGTATAAGTAGCCTCCGCTGAATAGCCCACTTTAACAAACGGAGCGGGCCTGGCTTGGCAGCCACCAAACCGGTTCGTCGAAAACTCGTGGCTTGTCGTCCCGCTCCTTCTTGTCCCGATCCTATCAACGATTTACAATCGACGGTCAAGATCTCACAATGCACCAGGTCTGGGTGCCCAAACCTGATTTGTACGAATGTTGTTCTTTCTTTCTCGGAAAACTCATTCTTTCGGGTTTTGTAGCTTTGGCGTTATCTCGCCTCGCTCGCACCATCGCTCGCTTGTCGTCGAGGAGTTTTTTGGTCGCGTTTTTCTGCTCGGTTTTTGCAGCCCCTTCTCTCGCGCAATTCTCTTTCCTGAGATGGCTGATGGTGGAGGATTTCCGGCCGTGGAAGAACACGATGCTCCGCGTGCTGAAAACAAGAGGAAATTTGATGATACTGGTGTGGCGGACGAGCTAGGGTTGAGATACAACAACAGTAACAGTGCGGGGGTTGGCGGTGGCTCCGACGGTGATGCTCCCCCAGTTCCGGCTGTCGCTCCCGTGTCATACAACAGCGTTGCTCCGCCGATGTCGGAGTTCGAGCTTGCGAAGCAGAGAGCCGAACTCATTGCCGCGCGCTTGGTGACCGGTGCGGAGCTTAAACGACCTCGGACTGAGGAAAGCTCTGAGGAGCAGCAGCAGCAGCAGCAGCAAAATGGTGCTGACCGCTCCAATGGCTCTGACTTCGATCAGGCTTATCCTGGTAACTCTAGAAACTGGACTTGTGTTCTGAGTTTTGCGGCGGCCGAGCTCCCTATGTACAGGAATCAAACTCACCATTTTGTGTGCTTGGTGCTCGTCTTGTTCTTGTTCTTGTTGCTTAACCTTTATCAAAGCGAGGCTTCGAGTTTCACTTCTGTCCTAAGAGTGTGTCTTTTCTTTTTTTCTTTTTTTTTCTATTATTTTAATTTGTTTATAAATATAAATTATTGGGGTTGCTTTCGAAGTTGTGCATAAGCCAGGACCTGATGATTCCAGTAGAGTGGCGAAACACCTGATTCCATTGTGAGTGGGAGAAACAGTCGTCGACTGGCTGGCCAATGCTAGCACAACTTGAAGCCTCAATTCTTTCGGTGCAGTTTGCCAGTCTTTACTGGCAAATGGTGAACAAGAGAGAGTCCATATCATGAATGCTCCGTATAGCTGTTGATCATTTCTCCATCAACGAATTTTAGTATTGAAATTTCCAAAGTCCTATCTGGTTTGATTCGGATAAAACTACATTTTCTGTGAACTGTTTGCAAGCAATGTGCGACTATTGTCAGGTTGTCTGGATAATGGAGCGAAACTTTATTGGCATGAAGATGAAACCTTGCAAATAAGACAAAGCATGCATGCATTGAAGGCATCCCATCCTGGGCTGGTTGAAACCCCAGAGAAAAAGCCAATCTTCCTCTTCAAGAACTTCGGTATTGATTTGTTTTCTAGGGTGACATGCAGATCGCAATCAAGAAGATGACCGCCCCCCCGAGGACCACCACTCTGAACTAATACAGCAGCATCAGCAGCATCAGCAGCCATCTTTCCAACATCCACCTTCTCAAGATTATCAGCAACCTCAATATTATAATCATCAGGGGGATGGAATCACTCAATCAAGGAGGATTGATGTTCCAAACTCCAAGGTGCAGCAATCTTGTTTCACATTTATGGGGTTATGGCTTTTTGCACACATTATCCTGTTTGGAACAAGCTGTTGATGTTGGTCGTTTCAATCTTTCAGGTAGGACTTGTCATTGGTAAAGGTGGTGAGACCATCAAATATCTTCAACAGCAATCAGGTGCAAGAATTCAAGTTGCTCGTGATGCTGATTCAGATCCACGATTGTCAACCCGGCAAGTAGAGCTCATGGGCAGTCCTGAACAGATAGCCCATGCTGAACAGCTGGTCAAAGATGTGATTGCTGAGGTCCGACTCTGACCAATTTGTATGCTCTTGTTTCTTTGCATGCTCAGTGACTGTTTTGTTGCAACATAGCTTAGAATGGTGTTGGAGCTAGTTTGCTCATGTACTTGATATTAACCACTGGTGCCATCATTGCAATGTGATCCTGTACACAGCAGGCTTCATCTGGAGGACCAGGTGGTCGGGGGTATGGACCAAGTTCAGGGGAACAAATTCAAGTTAAAGTTCCAAACAACAAGGTGTGGTCATTACAAATCCAGCAAATTGTCCCATGACTTGAGGTGCTGATCTCTGTGCCTAGAATGTGAGACTGAGCATTTTGTGAGCATTTTCCAGGTAGGTTTGATCATTGGCAGGGGAGGTGAGACAATTAAGAGTCTTCAAAGCCGTTCTGGTGCCCGCATTCAGGTATGTTGCAGATCCTGTATGCCTTTAAAGCCTTTAAATATTGTTTCTTACCATCTCTGTCCATGGACTCAGTGAGTTGGTAGAAATGTGACACTATTTGGTTTCTCTATTTTCAATTGGTGGAGCATCCAAGTTTCCTCTAGATATACTATTATCAAAGCATTAACTTGATGAGAAACAATAGCAATGGCTTCCTTGATGTTTTTTTTTTCCTGTTTTTTGTTGTTTTTGTCTTTCCTAGTTTGGAACTTTCTGTGGCTTCTTGAAGAAGTGTTAACCTTGCTATGGGTTTTTTCTTCATCATGAGAATGGAGATCTCTCTCTCTTCTTATGAAAGATGTATTATCAAATCATTAACTTGATGAGAAACAATAGCAAGGTTATGACCACACGGTCTTCTCATGTTTATTTTGGTTTGGCTGGAATTGATCAAACTGTTATTGTGGAGTTCTCTCTTCAATCACAGCAGTAATTTGACAAGAAGAATTGTTTGCTGCACCACATCAGTTAATGACTTTGTCCACTGCTAATTCTTTTCTTATCTTGGTCCCATTCTTCTCCTTCAGGTACAAAATGACAGTGAGACTGAGCCAGGGGCTACTGAAAGGATAGTGACATTGGTAGGCAACAAGCAGGCCACAGACACAGCATATGAAATGATCAAGGAAGTCATTGATGAGGTACACTTTCATGGGGCTTTTGTCGTTTGTTTTTGCATGAACTTTTGTGATTGTGTGTGATTTGTTTCACTGACTTTGTATGGATTATTACTAGATCTGTCAAGAAAATTTTAAGCCCATCTGTCAAAGAAAACCTCATGCTCAAGAATTGTTGGACAATTTTCTTTTTCCAGACCAGAGTATTTGCCTTGATCTCAGCAATTTCCTGGTTAATATACACTAGTCGAACTGTGAATCATTTCCTTGAGTGAGATTGCTTAACAACTTAGTCTGTTAACTGGGCTCTCTCAACATTCACAGCCATCTGTTATGTTCAAGATCCAATTGGCATGTTTTGTTTGGAATGAGCTCTAATCTTGACAGCTAATAGTAGGAGAGGGTGTGTCGCGCCATCTGGACCATGGTATGGTTTTCAAACGTATCTTGTCTCAGCCCTGCATCCAGAGTTCTTTGCCAGTCACTCCTCATATGTCACCATTTGGTCATTGAATCTAGTTGCATGCAAGGTTTCTGTGGAAAAAGAATACTGCTGAATCCTGAAATACAACTGGTAGGAAAGGAAGGACTGCTTGGGCTATTTATATGATAATCTTGCCATGCATCCAAGTTTACTGCAGGTGGCATAGTATTGTTGTTCATTGTGTATCAGTTGAATGATTTCATGTTGTGGTGAAAACAATCATTCTGGCAGCTTTGTGGGACATGCCCTTCTAGAGTCTGGTGCTCCCAACCTTTAGATATGAAATATGAGGAAGAGCTTGCAAATCTGGTTACTTGTGTCATACTTCTGAGAAACCTCTTGGCTGATGAATAATGGTCTGGACACACCTTAGTCTACCTCTGAGACATAGTCTACTTCTGAATTTTCTGTGAAATTAAACTTCATGTTACCATCCAGGTAATTTATTGATAAGGGACAGACTTGGGCAATGAGCCTTTCTAGTATAAGAGTGAGAGTTTGCATGGTCAGTGATGTGCAAATTGTGGATGTACTAGTATGGTAAACATCAGGCACATTGAGCAGTGTGTTATATAGTATGTCAAAGACACAGTCCTTTCCCCATCATTGGCTGTTGTGATACTGGAATTGGAATCCTGTGCCATGAAGTGAAGTTTTGCATCCTGTACTCCTTAGGGTTAAGTAAGATTGTGTCCATTGGAGCCCCTTGGGCTATGGACTAGTCGTTCCTGTAACAGGTGCACCTTAAATGCACTGAGGAAGGAAGGGGCTCCACTCTTTTGCGGTGTAGCCAGAAAGCTCAGACTCAGTGTTTGGAGACGAGGTGAGAGTAATTTGTCCGGCCCCTGCATGACTAAGGTGATGCCTTTGCGGTTACTGGATCATTTAAGCCTTGGATGTGAATGTATATTCCCTATAAATTCACAATGCTTGCTTGTGTGTTGTCAATGAATGTTGTTTGTTGTGTGATGTGGAAACTGTCCTTTTGGAGTGCTCTATCCCAACTCTGACTTTGGAAGTTATGAAGCTCATCACCACTGCTTTCTTTATTGTGGAGAAGAGCTGCTTATGGACCAGGTGGTCACAGACATATTCTTCCCCCTGCTGTGATTGTGATTTGGTTGCTGACTGTTAATGGGGACCTGTTGTGTACTCCAAACAGAATCGTGTCACAAGGGGCCCACCAGGTAGCTACCATAATCAGCATGGTGGGTATCGACCCTCTGGTCCTCATCAGCAGTGGGGTCCTCCATCTGCTCCACCCCCTTCCTATGGAGGTTACTCACAGGCCACTCAATATCCAGGTCCACAGCAGTACCAAGGCCCTCCTCAGGCATATGGTGCATATAGCCAGCAACCTTCTTCAGGCTATGCCTCTTCTGGATGGGATCGCCGCACACCTTCTGCTGCTGCACAGCCTGTTCCCCAGGGGTCATATGATTACTATGCCCAGCAAGGACAGCAGGTATTCCTTTGCAAGGAAGTGAGTTCAGAATTGTTATCTGCAAATGTTCAGTTAGTCTTACAACAGTTGTGCTCGTTTTGTTCCTTATGCACCTGTCATGGTGAACATTACCAACACCTCTCCATTGATTTGAGCTTGTATGATGACTGAGAAATTGCAATGTCCTGCACAGGCACAGCAAACAGCCCCAGTTGGAGCAACAACTACCACAGACACAACAGGCTATGGCTATGGTCAGCAGGGGTATTATGGGGGTTACCAGCAGCAGCCACCTGGAGGCTATGGTGACCAGACTGCTGCTTATGGACAGCAGCCTGGTTATGTCCAGCAGGGCTATGCACAGCAAGGTTACAATGGATATAGTTATGCACAGCCTGCTCAGCAGCAGGGTGATCAGCAGGGCTACAGTCAGCAGGGATTTTCTTATGGACAACCTCAAGCAGGCTATGCTGCTGCACAGCCAATTGATGGAACTGCTGCAGCAGCTGCAAGTGGGTATGATTATAATGCAGCAGCTGCTCCTGCTCCTTCTTCAGCCACAACTACAGCAGCAGCACCTGCAGCTCAAAGTTGAAACTAGTGCTATTTTCACATGTTTTGGCCTGGATTAGTCCTTTCCCAAGAGTGTCTTCTGTTGTTATGATGCAAGATTTGTGGTCATTTTTGTGTTCCTCCTATTTTGCCTAGGTTAGAGGTATGACAGTGGAAAGGTGGAGAGAAAAGCTGAAGGGTGAGGAGAAGAATATATGCATGTGAGGCTCTTTAACATGAATTAAGCTAGACACATTCAGGATGCTTTGCAGGGATGGGTTGATACTCCTGGTAGCTTTGATCTGATAGGATGATGTAGGCTTTGACCTAGGTAATGGACTGCAGATGTTTACCTTTCTGTGTACTTTCAACAAGCAAGTTGCTTGATGACGAGGGGAGGGCTCACCACCTACCATGTCATCTTTTGTGGCTTGTGTGCACTAATCAAATGAGGCCATTGACCATAATTAGTGTTTTGACTTTTGTACTAGCCTGTATTTGAATGTTGTCATGAAATAGTGTGTTCTCATGTGGTAATTGGACCGAGAGGTATATTTTTTTGCGAGTGTTTGGGCCTTAAAAAGATGTTTGATAGGGTGTTGTGTTTTCCCAGAGAAATGTATAGGACATTGAAGTGGTGAAAATATATCAGAATTCCATTAGTGGTGTGTTCTTTCTTCCAGACTTTGCTGCTCTAGGGAGCTACACAAAGTGGTGAAGGGACACAAAGATGACAACAATTGGTACTGTTTGGAGTGATTTTGAAATGGTTTGGAATTCACAACACAGCCAGGGATTATGCTTGCTGCTCAGGTGTTTGCCAAGCTCTAGAAGCTGCTCAGGGAAAAGCTGGAAGCAGGTGCCAACCTCCGGGTTTGCCCTAATTTCACCTTTCCTTCACTTCACTTGCTGGTCTGTTCTTGTGACACCAGTTAATGCCTCTGGTTGACAATCTCTATCTGCTGTCAGGAGTGATTGAAATATGGACAAAGTGTGTAATGTTGCTATTATATCTATTTTCATTGTCTGAAATATGGACAAATTGTGTTGTGTTGTTCCAATTCATACCTCAAGGGAAGATGTTTCCACATCTGAAGCTATCGCTTTGCTTCCACTGGAATTTCATTTCATCTCTGGAACTGAAATGCATGATCCCTTTTTTGCTAATAGACAATCTAGTGACAGGAGCTCCTTGGTGTGAAGAGAAAGAACAGGTACTTCAATCCTTTTGGAATGTACAGTGATAATATTGAATTTCCTCAGAAAACAAAACTTGAGATCATGGTGAAAAGATGGAAAGGGTATGCTTCTAAATATTTTCTGATTGTATGTGAAGTTCTCCCAGAGCTGTCATACCGATTCCTAGCTCCTAGCTCTTTTCTGATTTCTTTATCATTCTTTATGCCTACACAACATCCAATTGATATATTGTTCTCCAAACCTACACCCTGAATGCAATTAACTTCATAGTTTTTTTAACAAAATACATATTGATATCACTCAGATTTTTAGATGTGTAAACATCTGACCTGAAGCTCGTACTTAGTTGTGTGAGTTGAAAGCATTGACTAAAGAAGGCTTGATTTTGTACATTGAGAAAATGAATGTGGCTAAGTCTTCAGCATTGTTAGACCTCTGCAAGAACTATGAAACCATCGTGAGCATGCCAAGTTTTGGTGGCAGCTTTATCAGGTGGATTCATAATTGGATGGTCTTCAAAAGCATGCTGGTAGCCCAGAACAATCTCTTTTCGATGGCGAGCACGGCTCATGATATTATAGAAACTGAGCTCCTCTGTTTCACCACGCAAATAGATTTCTGCCGAGCGGAAAAAAAATTCATGGCCCTAATATTCCCCCAGCCAGACAGACCCATCACCCATCTAGATTGCTTCAGAACCAAAGCAGCAAATGAGTAACCTACCTTAAAAGTTGGAGACACATCCAACATATTCATACAATCAGCTAGTGTCGGAATGAGAGAAACACTCATTTCATTGCTTACCTTAACTTCAAAACAATTAAATTGCAGAAAGGGGATCTAAGATGAGGTTTAGGGTACCTCTTGAGCAAAAAGCTCGGAAAGAATGTAGCTAACTTTCTTGTCCTCAGCCACCATAGCCAGTACCATGGCGACCATGTCATCAGACACCATGACACCTGGTACACCTGCTTGGGCAATTTGCTCTTTGGTAGTTTCATCATTTAGAAACTCACTGATTATGATCGACTGGTTTGACCCTTGCTGCATTTCCTGAACCCATGTGCTTTGTGCAGACGCTCCTTGCCGGATTTGGACTGCCTTCACATCCTCAAATGACATACGTTTGGACTGTCCACCAAACCAAACCATGCCCATCCATCCATAACTCCATAATTCAATCACAAAATTTTGCCCAAAAAAGAAATTAAAAAAAGAAAATTTTGGAATTGAAATGATTTTTGGGGTTTCAATAGCTAAATTTTTTCAGAAAAAGATAGGTAAAGGTCACCCCAGATTTCTATATTTGGTTCCACTAAGTAGCCAAAAATATGAAAAGATGATTAAACTTCTGTACCTTCATATCTGGCTTATAGCCAGATTTGGCTAAATCTTCCTATGGATCATCACCACTTTAGCTGAATCTTCCTATGGATGATCGCTACATCACACGATTCCTAAAACATAAACACTGAAAGGGAGTACCTGAATACTGCGAATACGAAGTAAAGTTGAGACTGGATGTGAGTCAGTATGAAGAGCAGTGTTGTCTCCATCAGGAGATAGCAAAATCTGCATGTGCATAAGAAAGACATATATTTCATATACCATAGACTTATAAACATAATACAGAGACGATGCCTTAATAATACTTGAGGTACAAAAATTGATCTCCAAGACAGGAAAAACAAAACAATAATTGAACATTATTACTCTTTTTTTATATCTTGTAAGCAATTTCTGTTTTCATCTTCAATGTGAATTTGCAAGAATTTTGCAGCATAGAGTTGTTTTCTACTCTTGGGGAAAGAAAGGGTGTCATGGGAGAAAAGGACTCACTGAGTCAAATGATTCCAGTGGCAAGCTTTCAAGATCAGTTCTGTTGCTGGGGTCTCCAATACAATGGACAAGTTTCACATTCTCAAACTCTGTGGGTTTTATTCCCTTATCTGCTAATCTCATCTCACGTTCTGCTTCTGCTGTCTTGCTAAATATCCATACCTCTGAACCTGGAACACAGGAATTCTCCAAGGTCTGCACCAACACCCATCACCACCACCACCATCATGTTGTCAAAATCAAAACTCTTCCACCTGCATTAAAGACAAAACACTCCTTCATCACCCATCAACCTGACATCCTTTGTCCCTGTTGTTTGGTTTTATTTGCAAACTAAGAAGCTGAAAAATACAGGGGTTACAGTTAGTTGTTACTTTGGCAGCAAGTGCTGTCAAGTTCACACCACCCCCTGATAACAAATATCATATCAAGAAAAATGCAGAAAGACATTATTATTATGTGAGGGAAAAAATACATCTAACAATCTGTTGCTACGTTGTACATGTGGATGTATACGTACAGAAATAATATCATCGAAGCCATGTTGCCACCCACAAAACAAAATTTTCTTTGCATCATTTGAAGTGCTCTTGGACTTTTGAAGCTGAACATCTGCAATCTGCACCCAAAGCAATTAAATGTGATTACAGAGACAGAGTGAGCACAATCTTCTGCGACTAGGAGCTTTTTAATGGTTATGTGTCACTTGACGAATTTTATTTTTCACCTGAGTGTGTCTTCTCAAACACGAACTTGGTGACTCTTCCTTGATCATGTGGGGCATACATTAGGATAGGTGTTTATTAACCTTAGGTAATGACTTTGAGGGAAAATAAGAGTCGTCATCTTCAGCAAGTACAATGAGCTCATCGCCCTCTGAGAGAATGTAATCATCATCTGGATTCAATACAATTGTGTTCTCCATGGCAGCAACTTTGACACCACATGGAATGGCATCCGGGAAGCAAAATAAGACATCACCAAAGGGGAGTCCATCAAGTTCAGGCCACTTCTTTACATAAAATTCTGCATTGTCGAAACCCAGAATGTCTTCCCATACCTACAGAAACCCAAACCATATATAGATATTCATTCAATTGCAAATCATGCAACATGGAGAATATCCACCACAATGATGATTCTCTGAAAGAAAGCAAGATTTCAACAACAAAGTTCAGGCTCATGACAACAGATTTCAATACTTTCTTGAGGACAGCTCTCTTCCCTTGGACACTGGAAACAAAAGCTACCTTGAAGAAAAGAATGGCAGAATTTGCCTGAACAAGCATTAGGAAAGCAGATGATTTATGTAAGTGAGAGTGCATGATCGAACCTGAGCAAGACCAGGTTGACGAGCACATTGGACCAAGAGATGCCCAATCAAGTTATGTGCAGCAACTGTGTAGACTAAATCCTGACCAGCTTGCTTCACCCATGCTTCATTCTCCGGGTCCACTACCTCCACTACAATATGGCCCTTCATCTCATCATGCTCTACTGTCCAGCATATTGCCCTTACAATCTTCACTGCCCTTGTATCACTCTGCCATAAAGACTTCTCATCAGCACTGACAACAGCAGCAGCAGCATTTCATCAAATTGAAGAAAATTTACCACAAAGAGCAGCAAGAACAGAGGAGTGTGCAATCCTCCTAGAAACATGTAAGCTATGTATGCACCACAACAGGAAGAAATGGCTCCTCTTAGAGAGGATATATCATATAACCAAGTTCCATTGGAATTCTGTGCACACATCAAAACCATGTGCAAGACAAAACCCACATGAAGGATTATCACAACTCTGAATTTTGACTCTGTAGCTACACTAGCCAGTAGGGTCTGAACTTTTGCTACCTCTTCAGCATCAGTGGTTTCTGCAAGGATAATGGTAGCACGAGCCTCAGATACAGCAACCTGGTGGCACCCAAAAAAACCCATCAAACATTTGAACAAAGATGGAAAACAATGTTATCCTGTTTTGTTTTCCGGAATCAACAGACAGACAGACAGACATTCTTGCACAAAATGAATGAATGGTTCTTTACAAGCAACCTACACTGTATTTCTATGAGACTTTCTCTTCCCAAACAGATTCCAATCAAATCCTAGGAGAAAACAATTGAATGCCACCCAAAACCCCAGACACAGAAGATGGGTTTTGAATGATTCTTTTGAGACAGAGACAGAGACAGCACATGCCTTTTGGAGAGCGGTTTTGTCAAGGGGGCAGCCAGTGTGGTAGATCACTGAAGTGCCCATCAAATCAAGTTCATGGGCCTTCATTTCCTCCTCCATTTGCTGTGTGTCCTTGTCTGCAAACACTGCTATCACCCCACCACCCAAGCTGTGGTTCGCCATTGCCAGCTGCCTAACCAGTGAAGCCTGAAGAATTCATAATAATAATTCCCCCCCCACACACACCCAAAAACACACACTCTTTCTCACCTTTCCCAAAAATATTTGGATTCTCAAAATTATGCATGTATCTCAAAACTGCTAACTCACTCAGATTCCAGAGAACTCTCCCAACTGCAGCAGATTTCAAGTTCAAAAACTTGCTGAAAAAAAAAAAAAAACGAAAAATGGACCTTGAATGCAACAAGCAAGAGAAAACCCAAAGGTTGGTTGGACTCCTGTGTACCAGTTTTGTGTTCCAGCCAAGAATAACAGTGTGGTTGCTCAAAGAGCTGCTGCCATCACCACCACTGGAGCTGTCATCTTTGCTGTGGTTGCTGCTGCTGTCAGGAACCTCCTTTGCTGCCGCTGCCATCATGAAAGAAGTATCACTCTCTCCGATTTGCTGCTAAGATGTGCTGATAGCATTCCCATGCTCCCTCATCCAACAATGCACATACACCACTGTAATCTCCTAGCTCCTCCTGTGTGTCTGTCTGTGTCTCTTTCTGTCTGTCTCTATCTCTGTCTCTCTGCACATACCCGCAAGCCCAAACTTTTGTGATGATGATGAGTTTGCTAGTAGCTCCAGTATCTCCAAAGACACAGGAACAACAAGGCATACAACAGTTTGGGAGGAAGATCAGGAAAACTTCCAACAACACATACAACACACAGAACACAGCACTGAAGCTCTCCTCCTGAAGATCTAGACTGCAGAAAAAAGAGAAAAGAAAAACACAACAGAAGATGATGCAACTTCCAACAACTCTTTGGAATCATACATAACAACACTTTGAGCTTCTTCTTCTTCTTCTTCTTCTTCTTCCCAGCAAAAAAACACGAAAAAAAAAGATCCCACCTTCATTCATTTCCTCTCACAAAATTTATCATTCAAACCAACAAAATTCATTCAACCTACAACAAATCCCATCAGAAGCATCCATTTTCAACAAGCTTTTGCTTAAACCAAGTCTGAACTCTGAACACTTCTTCTTGCTTTCTTTCTTTCTTTCTTTCTTTCCATTGAACATCAAAAAATCCCATTTCCCATTTTTTTTCCTCAAATGCTTACAATTGAGAGTGTACCTATGGTGGGGAGTTTTTCTCAAGTTCTCAAGTTTCTCAAGTTTTCTGACCAGCTGCTGCTGATGATGCTTGATTGATTTCTCTGCTGCTGCTGCTGCTGCTCCTGTAACAAGTTGACATGCTACAAACCCCTAGAAGCTTGGATGTTTTGGGTTTTTGTAGTTTGTTTCCAACATAGGTACATGGATGTTGTGGGTGTTTGGGTTTTTGTACTTTCTTTGCAAATAATGCATGTAAAGATATTTTTTTGTTAGAGATATTCATTCTTTTTCTTCCGAGTAAAGAAATGTTTTTTCACCCAGTTTCCTCACATAGCATCATCTCATTACCGAATAGAAATCTCAAAAAGATTTTTAACATTAATTTGTGACACATTCATTTGTAATAAAAAAAGAGAGAGACCGTCCAAAGTTCCAAACCATAGAAAAGAAAACTGGCAAAAAAAAAAACTGTGTTGAAATGTGGTGAAATTTTCTGGAGAAAAAAAAAATGATTTCTCACAAAAAATTGTCAAACAATTTTTCTTTAAAAATTGAGAATTTGGGACAGAATTTTTTTTTTGGGGTTCAATATTTTGAGGTTGAACTTTCTTTTAATAAAAATCATGGGAAGTCATCTTTGTTGGATCTAAAAAAGTCCACACCAGTTGTCGCAACACGATACTTCAGGGTATATGTCATGAGTATATACTATGAGCCTTTTTGGTTGGATGATTGAGCCATTGATTGACTGATATTAGCGCAAGTCAAGTCTTTGCTCATGTCTAATGAAATTGTTGCTCAGTAAAATCTTTGCTTATGCCTAATGAAATTGTAGCTTAGTAAAATCTTTGCTTATGTCTAATGAAATTGTTGCTTTGTACGATCAACCTTCCTTCATTTCCGCAGAACCAATCAGATGAGATCATCCAAGGAGAAGAGATCATCCTCCATGTTTAACTTTGATGTCACCCTCATCAGCTACACATCAACCGCTTATCTTGATCATGATGTCACAAGGTCTTTGAATCTAAATAGCTTTTGACTTCGACAAGAAAGGGAAAAAAAATGCACGTGAACAATTAAGAAAGTTTAAAATCATGCCAAAAGAAAGAGGAAGAGGGGGGGCTAAAATGCACAGAGATGCTCGAAAAAACCAATGCTCATCCAAATAAACAACCTGCATGAGCTCGCCACGACCGCTCCACAAGTGCAGTCGTTGTTTTGTGGATCAGCACTAACTCTCATGAGCAAACCGCCAACCACATGTACACCTACTAATTATCAGTGCTAATCTCTGATTAGCGCACCCCACTTGCTAGTTATAGTGCTAATCTCCGATCATCTCATTATATAACTATAACCTTTGTTTGAGACAAGCACCCCTTTGACACCCGCTAATTCTGATGCATTTAAGTAAACTGTGAATGCTGATTTGACTCCAGATGGATCTGCAACATCCAATTTATATTATGAACATACCCATTGTAAGATAGTCTCCAGTTGCACCCCATCATCCCCATCGTCTCTCATCAGCTGATATGAGTTTCAGAGGGAAACTAAGCGAAATCCAGTTGCCTTTTGGGTTGGGGAATGTTTGTTGAATGGGAATCCAGCCTTTGAGGGGTTCAAGGGGATTGGGGATTCAAGGGAATTCCCAGCTGCAATTGGCGTTTGGGTTTTGTGTGGGGTTTTTTTTGAAAGGGGAATCCAGCTGAAATTGTTTTTTTGTGTGTTTGTTGGCCTTGCCTACTACCAAGGCAAGGATATTGTGTTTAGATTCATTATAGAGTATATAGTAGCTCAAGGGATTTTGGTCCCTAGGTAATAATAATAGGTCTATCTTTATATGAGGTTTTTTGAAAGATGATATTTTGGCTTGTGTTGAAACTTGAGATTAGTTATAAAGTTATAATATCTTGAAGGATTTTGGTTTCTTTTAGAGGATTTTTTTAAGATTATATTTTTGCATGGTGAAATATTTGAGTTTCCATAATTAAAATTTTCTTTTGCCGCAAGATACTTTTTTATGCAAACGGCAAGGCCACAGTGTGACACACCCCTTGTTTTGCGATGGCTTTTTGTCAAAAGAGTTTCGGGTGCTAACAGAACCAGGTCTCTTTCTGTCCTTCTAGAGATCAATCAGGTCATAGAAGGGCTGATTCTGGGAGGTAAAGCCACTCTGGTCAAAGAGGGTTGATTCTTGCACATAAGCACTCCCTGGGTGAACCCCCCCATGATGAGCATGAATCCAGGGAAGTAGGGGGCCAAGGGGGGTGAAGAAGACACACACAAGGCTGATTCTGCCAAGTAAAGCACTCCCTAGGCAAAGCCCCCATACCACTGGTATGGACCATAGCATGGACCCCCTCAAGCTTTCCGGGTCCGTGAAGTTGAAGGACCTGCCCGGGTATGGGCTTTGGGAAACCCAGGTTTGGCCAGGCATGAGGTGGGAAAGGTGGTGGGGATCTTTGAAATTTTGACCTCCAAGTGCTATAGATTCGTATAACCGTTTTGATACCCGGTGAGGTTTTTTGGGGGGGAGGGGGGGCGGGGGCAGAATCTAACACCTGCCCCTCCCACATTAGGTATAACGGATGGATGTATGATTGTGCACATGTACATCACTATGAATCTGCCATTAAATAAAGTTCATGAAGCATTGATATTATTTGCACAATTGATTTAAAAGTCATTGAATAACAGTATTGGACTCAGGGTTTATTTTTGGTCAGGCTTTTTTTGAATTTTTTGGTTTTGAGAGTTTGGCATTGTTTACACCCAAAAAAAAAAAAAAAAATCAAATTTACAATTATTAAAATTCCAATATATTACCAAAAAAAATTAACACCACAATAAAAAAATACACAACAAAAAAACAAACAAACACAACCAAA
>Ga0116227_10000732_pt1 | contig 66951 bp, 60 predicted proteins | sample S1TSphgellanicum_FD_89693 | JGI IMG/M metagenome (GOLD analysis project Ga0116227, IMG submission 89693) | Host-associated microbial communities from peat moss isolated from Minnesota, USA - S1T2_Fb - Sphagnum magellanicum MG | ecosystem: Host-associated > Plants > Peat moss > Unclassified...
GAGGGTTCACTCCCTCACACTCTTTGCACTCCCGGGAGCATGTGATATGACTCTCGGGTCTACTTATAGGCCCGCAACCTTGCAACCCCCTTGCCTTGGTCGCGAGCCAAGGCTAGGGTTGCGGCAACATTTCTCAAGGTTCAAGCTGATTTTTACTTCTCAACATCGGCAAAGACACCTTTCCAACAAGTGCAAGTGGTTAGCTGCCTCTCCATAGATGGTAAAGTCATCCAAGAAAACTTGCATAAATTTGCCAATGTATTATTAGAAAGCTTCAATGATAGCCCATTGAAAGGTGGCTAGAACATGGCATAACCCAAAGGGCATTACCATGAACACAAATGCCCCCCACTCGGTGAGGAAAGTTATTTTCTCCCTGTGCTCTGGCCTAATCTTAACCTGATTGTAACTACTAAATTCATTTAAGAAGGAGTATAATTATTTACCAACTACCAAATCTATAACTTCCTCACTGAAAGGGAAAGGATATGGGTCCTTTTTTGTTAGAAAGTTCAATTGTCTATAGTCCACACAAATGCACAACTTCCCATTTTTTTGGGGCACAATCATAATGGGGGACAACCAGTTCATCAATCCTATTAGGGTAATGAACCTAACTTCCAACAAATGATCCAAATACTCTTGTATCATGCTGGTGTAATTGGGGTTCATCCAATATCACTACCGACGAAATGGGGTGGTTCCCTCTTCTAGCTCTATTTGATGTTCACAAATGGAAGGGGGGATACTTTTCATATTTCGATAACTCCAAGCAAACATATCTTTGTATTTGTGAAAAAAGTTTTTTGCACCCTTCAAGAATTCATCAACGCTTTGGAATTTATTGTCATTAGTTGTCGAACCTTTGAGCTACCTAAATTAATATGGGTAACTTGTTCTTCAAGGGTTTAAGTTCACCCCAAAATGGTATAGCCCTTGACTTATTCCTTACTAAGTTCTTCATTTACATCCATCGACCTTTCTTTGGTCACATAGAAATGGGCAAGGTATACTTATTTTTGGTCCTCAATCAAAGTAACCACCCTAACTAGTTGTTTCATCTCATTACGCTTCCTAAGGGCCCTAACTGACACACTCTCAAGCTCCTTGATAGACTCAAATATGAGTCTAAGGTGAAAACAATGCAAGGATAAGGAGTTGGGGCACACTCCTTAGTTCATAGCACTTTGGGGGTAGAGGGGCATGCTAGAGCTACGGGATGGGGACTAGGAAAAATGACAAGCAAGTTAATTATTCACATGGACCGGGACAAACCGAACAACAAGTTGATTAGTGCATAGTTGGAGCACTTTTGGTGCACAGATGAGTCACGGGCAGACATGGACTCACAAGATTCACCACGGCCTGGACTTGGGGAAAGCCACCACCTTCCCCCTTATAGTATTCTCTATGCATGGCTACGGGGCCAACACCCAAATGTCATTTTGTACCGAGACCCCCAAGTTGGAGTCCTGAAATTCTCAAAATTAGGACTCCTACAACTTTAGGGGCTCATAACTTCTTCTGTAAATCTCCGATTTAGATGAAGTTTAAAGCAATTTTGTAGCCCTCATCAAGATCTGTCCAACAATATGTAGCATGTCACTTTCACGCAAAGAAATTAGGGCAATTCCCGTCTTTTAGTGGGCGGGAGTCAAATTGGCAATTTAACTCCCAGCCCTTCTTTTGGCCATAACTTATGTTTTAAGTATCCAAAAGATCATGTGAGCCCATTCTAGACATCTATGTTCCAAAATCTTTCTAATGATATAAGGAACTTTTCAATCCAATGAATTTTGACCCCTGCCATCGCCCTCTGAAAATTCGAAAGTCCATTGGGACTTTAATTCCCAAAGTGAAAGTTCACTTGGGAGTGTGGGGGTTCATTTCCTCACACTCTCCTACACTCCCGATAGCATGAAATGTGACTCCCGGACTTCACTTTTAACTCGCACCTTTGTAAGCCCTTGTTTTAGTCATGAACCCAAAGTTAGGGTTGCAACACCGACCTTGTAGCACTTTGCGACGTTGGGAATGTTTCCCATGTCTAGTTTGACAATAGGTTTCAATTTTGAATGGGTCCTCATTACATGGTCCTATTCCTCATCACTTAAGCCCACCATCCAATCATACATTTGAAGTGTTAACGATTAGTGACATGGCCGAATTGAATAAACAGTGTGGGTTGGAACTATAACTATCCTACTAGCGATAAATAGGGAGAGCAAGTTCATGTTCCAATCATGATGGACTTTAGCTTATCGTAGCTAGGGTCTACCCAATAACATGGAATATTCATCATTGAACCCTTCCATCCTAAATATTGTTGTTATTATAAAGAACTTTAAGTTGGATATTCAAATGGGGAGGTTTTTTAAGGATCCCCATGGGTTGAATGCATTGTTGATCTACCATCTTTACCTGGAAGCGTGAAGACTGCATCCCTTGTGGTTTTAAATGCATTCAGAACAAATCTATAATAATATTCACCCTTGATCTTTTGTCAGTTAAGGTGTATGTCACCTTATGGCTTACCATTTTGATTATAATCATAGTCATTTCAACATCCACAAAGGTAGCTTGGAATAGTCCTAACTCTTCTTCGCCTTGCAATTCCTCTCCCTAAAGTAAAAGGGCATGGTGAGCCAAGCATTTACCCAAACCCAAGGCTAATTTGAATAATTGCCCTAATGACACCATCGCCTTAGTGTCTAGCCATTCTTGGTTAGAGGCTCATATGGGTGCTAGTTGTCCCACTTAGCGGCTAGTTACATCTTTAGATTTTTGGTTAATGGAAGAGAACCCAATGTTTGATGTCAGAAGGATCGAGAGTTGGTGTGGGCTACCTCCAACATTATTTACAAGGGCCACCAAGTGGTCCTTTTATGGGGAGAAGCAATTCTTCAAACAAGCCTTCCAATCCAACATCCTTAGGACCTAAGGTGTTTAAGAAGTCATGTTCTAAGGGCGATGAACCCCTCTCCTAGATAATGTCATCCTCCATGTACCCCATTGGTTTAGGAACCATGTTATCCTAAAGAGGGATTGGCGACTCTTCCACTATCTTTGCTTGCAGTTGATGACAAAAAGATCATCATTTCTAGGCCCAACTTTTGGTCTTCATGCCAATGCGTAAGTATGACAAGGGCAACTAGATAATGATTACTTTGGGTAGGCTCAAGTATTGTTTCTCGTGCCTGAATTTGACTTCTAGTGGCTACTACCACCATTGGCTCCCAATTGTTCACCTCCCCCCCGATGGGTTAGTTTGCATGGTGACATCATTAATGTTCACAACCCCTCAATGTGCACCCCCTATTCATTGAGGGCTTTACAAGGTATTAAGAAGATGGAAAAACACACCTAGGTTTTGGGAAATTTCAATGTGAAAAACAAACAAAACAAACAAAGTACATTCCTTAATATGTAAATGACAACCTTATAAAGTTAAAATATGAAATTATAATTATAATGTCAAAATATATAATATCAAGTGGGTAGTGGTACCAAAAAAACTAATTATTTTTTAATGTGGCAAAAGTTTGCACTATGTGAAAGGAAAAAGGTAGGGGCTATGACTCATGTACAAATGGTTTCTTTGGAAAAATCACCAAAAGTCACCATATTTTGAAGCATTTATTTTTGAAATTGGTAAATTTGGTTAAGGATCCTCTTGTGGATGATTGCCAATTGACCTACCTCACAAAAAAAAAAAAAACAAAAACAAAAAGCAAAGCAAAACAAAACAAAACCAAACCAAACCTAAGTAGTATTCACATGCCTTTCACCTAATGTTTATACAATAGACATTTAATTCAATTCACATGTGAGGCAACCAAGATCTTTTTTTTCCTTCAATTTTGTGTTTTTGAAAGTTTGGCAATTTTCTCCAAATTTTTATTATTTTCAAATTTACACTTTGAAAAAATCCATTTTTTTCCAAAAAAATTTGTCGCCAAAATGCAAAATTTTGCCCAAAAAAATACATTCATTGCAACACACATGTGTACCATTTTAAATCTACATACAATGCATGGAACACATTAATTGTGCAATATAAAATATCCATGGCACCTTAACAATTATAATAATGAACAAATATTTGACTTGACACACATTACAAAAGTACCTTCCTACTCCACCTTGTTTTCATTTTGTTGCTTCCATGGAATGAATGTTCCAAAAATAATATGTAATCTCACAAAAATGTATGATTAATTTTTTACAAACTTTTTGAAACAAAAAAATCATTTCTTGTTGTTACATCAAAGTAACCTTAGGCTAGGTTACTACTAACTTCAACCACATATATTTACTTGGTATGACCATCGCCTACTAAAATTACATCATAATCGTACACCATGATAAATGAATGTCAATAGACATTTAGGTATCTTACCTACCAAAATAATTAATACCAATACCTAGAATTGCGACATAACACCTTTATGGTGATCCAAGCTTACTAGTGATTGAAGGATGAAGGGAGCCTACATTTATTATCCTAATGTTGCATGGTTGTGATCAACAAAAAAGGAGAATGAATGCCTCCAATCGAACTGCACCAATTAGAAGGTGATGAACAATCAATTATTCCAAGGGACAATCAAATAGATGTCATATATTGGAAGGATACCTCCCAAAAGATTGACCATATATCCCTCCAAAAGTAAGAACCATCCTTTAGCTCTTCATAAATGGGACATTCATTTAGCCCTCCAATAAATGGACCCGTAGGGAGGTAGATGTCCAAGTGATAGATAAAACCACTTGACCTTTCCAATGGATCTAATTATGGCAAAGAAGACAGAAAAGGGTTGCAACAATTGAAACTTATATATATGTGAATTGTCATAGTGAAGGATGGGAACAACAAGAGGACCATATTACCCACATGGTACCCATCTATACTTTAATACCTTGATACATGTTAATTTGGTAAGACCAACAACCAAAAAGGCAAATTCCCAATATTAAAATATTGGAGGTGATATTTTATCTAAGGATGGTAGGTCTTTTGGTCTAGAAATCAATTTTTTTGTATGTAGAAGTTTTGAAATATTTTCCAAATTGGCCTTACTTATGTTAAACATTGTTCAATATTTCATTGGTAGTGTGATTGGCATGAATGAATAAACATTGAATTTCAAAATGTGCATGTTTTTTGGTGCATTAATTTGAAAAATAGTCAAACCAAATCAAAATACATGTGTTATATATTGTGTCTCATTTTTTTATATTATGTCACAAATTGGTTTTATACATCATTGTAGTTAACTCCATTTACACGTGATAAATAACTTTTGATATTAAAGATACCCAAAAAAATTCAAATATCTTATTAATAACCAAATTGATTTTTTCAATAATGTATCTTTTGAATCTAATTAGCAATTTCCTCACCTAATAAAATTTTCAACATTAAAAAGTTAGTATTTATTCAATTGAAGGTGTTACTTGCAAACTAAATAATATATGACACAATAATTGTTCAATTTCAAAAACTACACTAAAATTTGAATTTGTAAAAAACACCACAATAGTATGAGATGTCAAAGCTAAAACACCAAACTTTACCAAGTAATTCATTTCAAAGTAATAGGGCAAAAGTATGGTAAATTAGACTAAAAACTTACTTTCAACATAAATGGAAAGTGGCCATTGAATAGGTCGTGGTATATCATTACAAAAAATCATGGTTTTTCAAAAGGTTCAACTTGGCTAAAATGTCCACATTGATCAAAAGGATGTTCACTTCAACTAAAGGCATGGGGCATGAAAGGCACATGCTTATTTTGACTAAAGTGACCATTTTGATTAAATGTTAAGTCGTACATCTAGTCAAAAAAGACAAATTTTTAAATGGTCCATCAAGATGCCCATAGCTTAGTCAAACTAGCCATACTAAATGGTCATGCTTAATCAAATTTGCCATATTAATTTAGTTAGCTAGCTTATTTACTATGCATACAAAAATACTTACTTACCTACCTATTTATTTATCTATCTACTTACTTACTATCTACCTATATCTATTTATCTATTTACCTACATGATTGCCTATAATTTATATAAGTAGGTATGTACATTTAAAAACATAAATAGGTAAGCATGTGTACCTGTTTATTACCGAAATAGGTATTTACTAACGTGCTTATGAAAAATATTGAAATTCAAATGTTATTATACACATTGAAAAAAAAATTCATGGTAGTTTAAATAAACATGTTAAATATAGTTGGTGTCATATTGTTTTACAAAATGATGAGGTGGTTTGATGGCCAAAACATTGGCATGGAACCAAGGAGACCAAGGTTCAATCCCTTTTACGAACATATATTATGTGGAGTATGTATATTCATATGTATACCTTGTACATGTGTGTAAGTGTATAGTACCTAGGTGGGTTGTGGATAAGTACGTAGGAGGCCATGGTGGGTAAGTAGGTCATGGATGGGTGGGTAACTAGACACTTATTATTTATTTATTATTTACATTTTTATATTTGTAAATTGAATTTTTTAATTAAAAATTTGTGGTTGCCCATTTTTTTGTCCAATTTGATTAATTAAAAAGACCATTTTATGGTCGGTCAAAAAAACCACCAATCAAGTTGGATGTGCTCAAATTGATTTGTCTAGTATGATTAAATGGTCAAATTGACCAAATGTAAAAATGACTCATTTTTTGTTTAATTTTCAAGTTAAATAAATTATGTTTTCTTGTAATATATTAAATTTAAGAATATTATTTATTTTAATGTTTAATTATACAAAGTTCTTTGACTTGCTACAACTATATTTTAAAACAACATGTTTAAAGTAAGTTTGTATATATTCATCAAATTCAAGTAGATGTCACAACCTACAAAGTAGATTAAAATTCAAGGACAAGTAGATTAAATATTGGATCTATTTTATTTTTAAGTCAATGGCATGCTAAATATGCTAATGGAATTTTAAAATTTTCATAATATAATCAAAATATATGTAATGTCTAATGTAGAAGTAAGAATGAACAAAATATTAACATGTTAATTTTAATCCTACTTGTTATTTACTTTCATTGTACCAAAGTTTTTCAAATTCAATTCATCAAAACTCAATGGAAGCATGGAGGTTTCCATAATGAAACTTTTAAAAAAAATTGAATATACTTTCTTATGTTCATGTTGGAAAACTGCCATATTTAAAATTTGGATTTGGGTGGATGTACTTTTTGGTCCACTTTACCAACCTTGGACACACACACACACACACACACATTACCAAGATTGGACCCAATAGCCCCAAAAAATCATATTTTTTTGCTTGATATAATTGCAAATTTTATGTAAAATTTAGTTATGGTGTGTGAAGGAAGGGTGTGTGAAGCAAAAGTTTGAGTCTAATTTTGTTGGTAAACAAATTCATGAAATTGAAATATATTAACAAATTCAATAGCGAATGTGGAATAGTTGAAAGCTTTGTTTTCAATTTCATTAATCAATAATCGGTGGTTGAAAGAAGGTCCAAATGTGGTAATAGGAATCATTCTTGGACATAACTATTGTTTTAATTTTATTACTTAAGTTGATGTTGAAATGTTTTTATTAGATTTAATTATATTAACTTGGAAAATAATATTCTAATGTATTATGAGTACATTTGAATAAGTTTGAAATGAATATTCTAATTTAAAAATAGTACAAATAATTTTTGTCTTTATTTTTTTTTTAAATTAAATGATTTGAAATGTATTGAAAATGTCATTTTTATGAAATATATATATTGCACCTTTACATAATAATATAATGCAATGTACTTTTTTGGGTCATAAGGATCAAACCAACCTTAAAGTTGATTTGTAAATCATGATTTTGATAATAAAATTTGAAGACCTAGTCCAATGGGCAAATGGTCCTTATTACCCAATTTGGAATAAGAATAAACAAAAGTGGTAACTTAAATTATATTTAAATAAAACAAGTGCATTCAAAGTTGGTAGCTTATAAATACAAGATACATTCACAACCAAAACATTTGAATGTAAATGCAAGATGTTGGTCATAATCGACATTAATATAACTTGTGAAACATGTCAAAGCATGATTTGATGACAGAGTTTATGTCAATGATAATCATTCAAATGGGGTAGAGGGAAAGGTGTTGAATTTATTTGCAAAATAGTAGTCTAACTAATGATGATTGAATATAAGTTTTTTAAAAACAAATGGAAACAACCTTAACCCAAAGGTTGAAACATGTATACTTGGAGATTAAAATGAAACAAAAGGATCTTGTTTCAAAGAAGCTTTTCCATTGAATGTTTATGTCAATGAATGTATCTCTAAAATTACATAAAAAACTAAGATTCATTCATTTAGGGTTTGTAATGTCCAAATTGTTGATATTCTTCTTCTTTTCTTTGCAACCACATTGAATGTTGAGAAAAGTTAACGACCTATAAATGTATGTTCATACCCATTCAACTTGTTTTATTTTGTTTTAAATGTTAAGATGTGGTGAGGTAATTTTAAAATTATTATGACACCAAATGCAAGCACAAGCCCAATGAAAATATAAAATGAATCAAACATGTGTGTGAATGTTTAATTGAAGATTATTATTACATCTATTTATGAAGGAAGGTTGTTTATTTTGTTTGTCACATTGGGATTTCCTAAACCACAACACCTTTTTTTTGCTGCACTTTTGATATTGTTGGAAAGCCCTCCATGAGTACACCAAGTTGGTTTTTAATAATTCAACCTAAAACGGAAAGAATATTGAATATTGAATAGAATTTTCCCTAAAAATTCATATAAACTATAAAAAAACCTATGTGTACTTTTGGTATTGTTTGAAAGCCTTCAATGAATAACAGTTAATGAAGGTGATTTGGAATTTTTTGGACTTAAGGTGTGAGATATATTGAATTTTAAATATTTTTTTAATATTCCAATCCAATTTTAGTTTTAAGGTCAATTTGGAATTGACCTTTGGGTTTGGTTCCAATTACATTCAAGGTTAAAACTGGGGGTTGGTTCCCACCCAAGTTTAAAACATTACATATCAAACCAATTCCATGATTGAGACTCGATTTTGAAGACGTTCTTAGGAATTAACATTGGAACTATCAATTTTAACTCAAAATTTTGGGATCTTGCTCGACATTGGTCTAAACCTAGATTGCCAAGCTGGTTCCATGATAGAGACCCAGTTTTGAAGAGGTTATTAGGAATTAAAATTGGAATTATCAATTTTAACTCAACAATTTGGGTTTTTGCTCGACATTAATCTAGACCTAGAGTGCAAGAGTTATTTGATTATTGAACTTTTTTCCTTAAAAATTCAATAAAACCAAAACAAAAATTTAAAGGGAAATTACAGTGCCTTTTTGATCTTGTTGGAAAACCCTCAACAAGTAGGATTTTATGGAGGTGAAATTGTATTTTAGATCTAAAGTGTGGGAGGCATTGAACATCAAATTTTTTTGTCATTAGAAATTCAACTAAATCACCAAAATTGGTTTTGGAAGTAGAAATTAATTGGGTAACAAGTAATCACACTTGTGCCAATGGAACAAGCCACAGTAGCCACAATAAAAATATATTGGGACCTAGTTTTGCGTGAATATAATTTCCTTTGTTGGTCTTGTACTAGGTCAAAATATTTCAAAATGGGTTCATTTTCCCATTCCTTTTTTTTACTAAGGTAGTTCACCATTTTCTTTGTTCTTGGACCTATATTTTGCTATTTGGTAATCATTAACTAGGCAATGTTACGTTGGTACAAGGGCATGCTATTCTTGTAGCAATAAAATCTATGTTTCAATTGTGGATGGAAATGTAAAATGTTGAATATTGTCCATTTTTTTCTTCTTTTTGTACTAGTTATTTTTGGTTATTTAATATGCTTAATGGTAGAGTTATCAACATTATTTTTTGTGTTTTTTTCCACTTGTGTTTTTGACAATTTGTTAATATTCTAGCCATGGTGGTGACCTTATATTGTATTTGTATCTTTTGACCATTTGAAATGAACATTGAAACTTCAACCAATAGTTCTAAAACATTTTTAATGGTAAACTAGACTAACGTTTAAAAGTTTTGAAATCTCACATGGTGTTCTGGGGCTTTTATTCTCCTTTGTCTAGTTCGTTGTTTTATGGTATTCTAGTTTGCATATTAAATTTCTAACTTTATGCACTTTGTTATACCATAATTAGAAAACTTTCACGTTGGTAGTTGGGGTCTAAGTATTTGATTTCTAACTTTATGCAATTTTGTTTTACATGATTATAAATTTTTAATGTTAGTAGTTGGGCTCATTCAATATCCTTTTATAACTTACAAAAGTGATGTGCACAACATGTGATGTAAATGGCCTTTTATTCACATCAGTATTGCACTATCAACATTAAAATGCAAAAGTATGCAAGAATGTCTAAATATATCTTCTCGAATTTTTATTTTTTTCCCTTTTGAATAATTTGACTTGATCGTATTTTTATTTTTGGGGTTGGCACAACTTGTTCTTTATCATTATAATAGTAACATTACCTAATTCAAGCATGCTTTTATATCATTTGTTAAACTACTTTCTATTGGTCTAAATAAATGCAAAATTTAAAACTAATGACACGTATCGCAAAACGTATGCATAATCAACACCAACAAATTCCCATTTCATTCACTAGCACCAAAGGTAACTTTTAACCGCCACATGACAACAAATATGTGATGAACATGGTTTTTATTTTTTCAATTTTGCGATATTGAAAATTTGGTGAAGTTTTCCAAAAAAATAATTAGTCGAATTTACATTAAAAAATGGAAATTCCACATTGATCTTAAGTTTTTTGTTGAAAAAAAGACAAAATCTGATTGAAAAAAAAATCACTAACAAATCTTCAATTATGAATCAAATCTAGATGTTGTTATCAACAATATCACGATTACATGTGATGTGAACAACATTTTGTTATTCATATTTTAAGGTTCTAACATTTTGTAAATTATGGAATTCCTAAAAGTTAACTTGATGGTCATTCTTATTTGATTTTGGGTGAAAAACTTTCATTTTGTCAAGTGTGAACAAAATTATTTAGTTATTAGGATTTTTTTTAAATATTTAAAAAATCATCCACACTTGTAAATAATATTAAAACAATGTGTTTGTCCATGAATAACACCTATTTACCATCATTGGGTATGTACCTATTCGGTAGGTAAAAACCACCAATTCCACTTAAGGAAAACCTCATTAAAATTGGGACTAATTTTTAATCAAAATCAAAATCGAACTTGAAACCAAGTTCTTGGTTCTATTTATGTGTGGGATTGAAATCAAAACTAGAACCAAGATAAATATTTTTCAAAAAAAAGAATTAGAATTGGGGGATTAATTGGAGATCAAAAACAATTAAATGTGGATTATGTTTTGGGTATATAATAATCATTTTTTTCAAAATATATCACTCACATATTGGGTTATTTTCATTTTAAAGTTTTTTGCTAAATTGTACATCAATGCGTTATCTCTTCCCTATAGGCAAAGCCAACAAGATTCAGAGGAAAGGATGTTCAAATGATTTTTGGAATGAATCAAAACAATTGTAACAAAAACAACCGCCCTACATATCATGATAAATCTCTACTTGCTTTTCAACATCCCACTATGCATTTCTTTTAGATACCCAATGAATAGTGCACACAACACAATTTGTGCTAATTACAAGTAGGTAGCAAACAACAAATAAATACTTAGACAAGAAAAAAAAAAACATGCTAAAGATGGTATATGAAGTGAAAATAGAAAGATTTGTGCACACTAACTAAGGAACAATTTTTTCCTTTATCCTTTCAATTTTGTGATGTTGTTCAAATGGAAATAGTCCATATGCACATTTCACCAAGTTGAACAATGTTAAGAATATGAAAGTGTAAAATCTTAAGTACCCTTTCATATATTGTAGGTAATTGTGATGATTTTTTATGAATCATTTTCTCTAAAAAAAATGTTTGTTGCAAAATATTATTCTTGGAAAACATTTTCACAAAATGGCAAATTCGCCACCACAAAAACATTGTTAACAACCACACAAATGATATGATTTGTTCCAATTCAATAATATTGCAAAAAATATTATTATTATGTCATAGCAAACATTCCAAAACTCAATGACATCCTTTTAAAAAATCATGTCATGTTTTGGAAAGGTTTTGATAATTTATTTAATTTGAACTTGAAGTTTGGAGTAGTAGTAGCAAAGAAAGCTTCTTCCTTTGTTTTTGGGAGACCCAAAAAGGAAAAAAAAAGGAAGTTGCATGATTCAAAAAAAAATTCATAAATAGAGTCAATGTAATACATTACACATATGTACCAACATTGGCCAGGTACTTTAGTTGGAATATTAGAGTTGGTAATTTTGGTTTTAGTCAATAAAAATCAAATTGGAACTAGGTTTGATTATTGAAATCAATTATAGAACTAAAACAAATTGTTTTTGGGAAAAATGCACCCGAATCTAAATTCTTGGTTTCATTTATGTGTGGATGTTAAAAGGTGAAAAATCTTTCGACTAGTTAGTGCCATAAGCATCCTAATAACTAGGTAGTTCCTAGTAGTAGACTTATTGTCCCTTATCAAAGTGGTGAAATTAGTGGGATTAAATAGTTCATGTTAATGAATCTAGTTTGGTGTAATATCCACCCAATCACCTAGGAGATTTTTAGAAAAGAATTTTCTTTTTAAGCTATTAAAGTAGTTTATAATTAGGATGGTAGGTTTGTCCCTAGATGATAGACCCTACCTTCTTTTTGTTTTTGAATGAACTATTTATAATCATTTGAATAATTATATTAAAGTTAACAAATGAAAGTAATTCTTTTTGAGAATAAAAAGGAGTTGATTTTATTCCTTGGGCCTTACTTCCTTGAAGAGGGTAATCTTCAAGGGTCACATTTTCACCCTTTCATAGTGGAACTAAAATTAGAATTAAAGTCAAACTAGACCAGAATCATGTTTGATTTTCATAATTAAAATTGAAATTTTGTTTTAAAAACTCTAGGCCAAAAACCAAATCAAGATTCCACTTTTGTGTGAAATTGGAACCAAAACTAAAATTGTTCTAAGTGAAGAAAATCTTGCAAACTTCATTAAACAAAGCACCCAACAAAAAAGGAAAAAAAGGAATGAAAAGAGAATACCCAAGTCTAAGCAAGCCAAAAAAACAAAACCCAAAGCATATCTTTAAGGGGTAAAGGAACAAATTATGTTCCAAAGCTCACACCAAAAACATATAAAAAGAAAAGGGATGAGAAGCTTGAACAAATTATGTTCCAAAGCTCGCACTAGAAGCTTATTTTAAAAAAAAGGATGAGAAACCTAAAAGAACGATAAGCCTTGAAGAACCTTCAGCTTCAATGATGGTGTGCTTGTATTTATGGTATGTGTCAAAATATAGGTGGCTTTATTTTTTTGTAAAATTACCAACACCTTTTGCCTATAGAAAACATGCAAAACAACCATAGGAAAACCATAAGGTGCCTTTTGCTAATCACACCATGTTAACACATTGATGCAAAAAATTATTCACTTATTGATGTAGACAATCAAAAACCTTTATGACAAGGGAATTTTTAAAAAATAAAAATTGAAGCATGAGGTTTGTCATAAAAACAAAAAATCTCCTTACATTAGTATGTATATGGTTTAGTGAATTTCACTTGTTTTTTGAAACATTTAGGCTTTATTTCATGTTGTTGTGACACTTATATATAAGGATGTTTAAAATTTCTTACTTCCTTACTTTTTATAACCAAATCTTGTTAAATTTGTCTTATCCATGATCATCAATTTGGCTATATTGTCCACATTAAATAAAAGATTCTTAAACTCTTTAGGTAAGTTTTAATGACTCATATAGACACAACTAGGGCTTTGCATAGCTACACACTACCAATGATAATCAATTGATGAAAAAAAAAGGTAGGGGTTTGAAATTAACATCCCTTTGAATGAAAATATTGAATAGCATTGCATGCAAATTGAATTGAACTTAAAATTTTAAGTCTAATTCAAATACATTGAATGGAATTAACATTCTATTATATTGAATTTTAATTTTAATGAATTGAATTTAGATGCAAATTGGTGTAGAAGGTATTGAAAATATGTTTATGGTGTTGAAAAAATAAAAAACATTGAAAAGGAAAAGATTAGAAAAAACATTTTTTCATTTCTCTTTATTTGGGATTTGGCTTAACGGATTCTAATTGGAACTATCCAAAGGACCACTCTTGGAACTTATAGTTATCTTACCTAAATCAGTTTGAATGAATCATCCTTAGGAAAATCATTTTAATTATTGTAATAAAAGAGCAACTTCAACAAATGTTTGTTGAATAATAAATTAAGATAGAAAATCATGTTTTTAAATAAATTAATCAAATAAATTCTCTATTTTCCTACACAATTTTATTTTCTTTGAAAAAAGTATTTTAAAAATCAACATTTCTATAAATAATTAAATTAATGTTGTAGCTGCCAAGGTACTACAAATGTAAGGTATTCTTAGAGTAGATTCAATGACATTAGTAAAATGGCTTGTACACTATACTTGGGATGAAGTACAACTTTACAATAGTGTCCAAAATGGGTTTGGCCTGGTATACATTTGCACAAGATACAATGGTGGCATTTAAATAGTGTCTCTCACCTTGGACTCTTCAATCTTTCTTGTTTCTAAGTGAGAGTGAAGGAAGACTCTATGTTGTATGTCATAAGCATCGGTAGAGGTCCAAATATGGTCTTTACTTGATTTTTGTTGTTTATTTGCTTCTTTTTTTGTTTTGTTTATTTGTTTTTTTTGGGTTGTGTCTAGCTTACTTGTGTTCTCTTTTGCCTTGTACTTTTGATGGACGGGTTCTCATCCTTGATTTTTATTTACATGATTTTTCCAAAATAATCCTTTGTAGAACTCCCCTCCCCTCCCTAGTACACTCTCATTATTTGCCCCAAAAGAACACAAGAAGTTAATTGATTGACTTAAGGAAGAAAAATCTGATGCAACCATGATTTAATTTTTTTTTTTTTACAATTTTGTGGTGTAGCCACATAATTATGATCATCCACAAGAAGAATTCTACTTTGGGTGCCACCTAGATTTCCTAGGTGGCATCTAAGGTGGCACCCAATGTTAAATAGGTGATTATTTAATATTAAGTGAATGTTAACTTAACATAAAACCTTCATGGTAAATAGGTTTAGGTTTGAAATGACTAGCTTGGTGTTAGGAGACTTAATACTAGAGTCCTTGTTACCACCAAGTGTGAATACAAGTATTTACAAGTATTTATTATTTACATTAAAATACAAAACAAACAAGTGTTAATTGACTTTTTGTTAAGGATCCTACCTTGTGATGATTAGCAAAAATCAAGTGACTTTTGCACTACTCTACTACTCCTTGTTTCTTCATGATTTTGTTCATGTAGATATACAAAACCTTCCTTTGTGCTAGGTGCTCATACTCTTTGTGAGAGACAAAATGAAGCGATATGGCCATTGAACAAGCTTAACATTATTGAAATTGGTTTTGAAACAAGCCCAAAACCAATTTGTGCTTTGGTAAAACATTTCTTTGTAAAGAGGAGTGCCATCACTTGTACGGTTGAAATTGATTGAGATCAATTGGTTTTGGGATGTTCTTAAAGTGTGTTCACACTTGATGTTAGGGATTTTAGTGTTTAGTCCCTTAACATCGTACTAGTCATTTAAGACTTAAACTTACTTTATCACGAAGATTTTATGTTAAACTAACATTCACTTAACATTAAGCTATCACCCATTTAACATTAGGTGCCACCTAGGATGCCACCTAGATTTTGATTTAACATTGATTTAACATCAAGTGTGAATGCACCATTAGTCAGCAAAAGACCATGCTAGAAGTGGTGATTACAATAAACCCCCCCCCCCCAATAACAAAGGAACTCTTAGCATAGGTTGGTTGTTACCAGGCTAACCATGGTTGAAACCGATCCCTAATGGGTGGTTTCAAATTTTGCAAATTTTGTAGGAGAGATTTGTTTGTTGTATGAATGATTTGGTAATATGAGCAAATTCTTTTTCTAGTTTAGACTTGTGATGCGAATTGTGTAAGTATATCCCAAGTCAAAATTTTGCAAATTTTGCAAGAGAGAGGTTTCTTCGCTCTATGAATGATTGGTAATTCAAGTGAATTCTTTTTTCTACTTTTGTCTTGTGATGCAAGTTCCAAGTATATCCAAAGTCAAAAAATTTGCACTAGAGAGGTTTATTGGCTTGTCTACCAAGGCAAGGATATTGTGTTCAGATTCGTTATAGGGGTATAGTAGCTTAAGGGACTTTGGCCCCTAGGTAATAACAATAGGTCTATTTTTGTATGAGGATTTTTGAAAGATGATATTTTGTCTTGTGTTGAAACTTGAGATTAGTTATTATAGAGTTATAGTTTCTTGAGGATTTTTGTTTCTTTTAGAGGATTTTTTGAAGATTATATTTTTGCATGGTGAAATATTTGAATTTTCATAATTCTTCTTTTTGCCTTAAGATACTTTTTTAATGTAAATGGCAAGGCCGCATGTGACACACCCCTTGTTTGTTGTATGAATGATTGGTACCGTGGTATCTGGGCAGCTTTGGCAGTTCTCTGTTGAATAATTAATTTAATCCAAAATTTCTGGTTCAGCAGCTACTTTTTTCAAATTTGAAAATTTCGATATATGTGTAATATATATTAAAAAATTCATTAATATTTTTTTTAAAAAAAATTTCTGGTTCAGCAGCTACTTTTTTCAATTTTGAAAATTTTGATATATGTGTAATATATAGAATAAAATTCATTAGTATTTAAAAAATATTTCATTCATTGGTGGTGATCAAATGGATGTGAAGCAAACTGATTTGGTCAGACAAGTCCCGGATTCAAAATTGGCTGGCAGCTTGAATTGAATGTGTTGTTGAAAATTTCAGTAGAAAGAGCTGAATTTTGTTTTTCCTGAAAACTTGAACAAAGTTGAAAATGATTTAATTTTATGCCAAAGCCACCCAGGTGGTGGTGGTAACACGAGTGAATGCTTTTCATAAATTTTGACTTGCAATGCAAGTTGTAAGTATATCCCAAGTCAAACAGCCCTCTTTTTAAGTGACTTATTGCTTGGAGTTGGAAATTGGTTTTTTTCTTAACACTTCACCTTCATTTGCTTCAAAGGTTTGTACAAGGAAACACAAAATTTTGTTTCAATCTTTCCACGCAGCAGGCCATGATGATGGGCATGTGCGGCTCTAATTTTGAAGTGAGGCTCAAGAAACCCAACAAAACAGAAATCCTGCACTACCTACCTTGGCAGCTTCGACATTATATATATATATATATATGTTTATTTATTTATTTATATTTTTTTCAGGAAATTTTCAAAAAAAAAAATCTTTTTGAAGAACAAAATTTTGTGAAGGAAAGTAGAGAATTTGTTATTCATATTCTGGAGCAATTTAATTTTTCAGTTAATACAGAATCAAAATAAAAATAAAAAATATTCAAGACTGAAATGTTGAACTCATGGAATAGGGAACTGACAACAGTGAGACTATTGAAGTATTATCATGAATGTATGGGTTTGCTTGTAATTATGGGGATTGAGAAATTTCAAAGACCTAGTAGAGTTATTCGGAAAGTAACCCTCTCTTCACCCTGTCTTTGGGCCTCCTTTTTCCCCCCTATCCGCAAAGTAAAGACATTTTAATAAATCTCAATATCAAATGCTCCAACTGAGTATGAAATGCTGATACTCAACATTTGTTGATGCACAAGGTTCGAGACTAATTATAGTAATTGTACACTTAGGAGCAGTGAAAATATATGTAGCAGGAGGTGCTCAGGATGAAACTCAGTTTACCACCAAAATTGATCGTTTTCTGAGTTTCATCCCCTGTTGAATGCTAATGTACCTTTTTGCAGGTTTTTTTTAGAAAAATCTCGCCCTGTGTATGACCAAACTCAGGGTTCTGGTGCCGTGTTTTTTTTACTTTACGAATAACTTTACGAATAACTGTAGTATATGAAAAAATTTGCATAATTTTTCATATGGTTTTTTCAAGCCTAATGACTTCACTTTTTTTGGGCCTTGCTTACCAAGGCAAGGATATTGTGTTTAGATTCATTATAGAGTATTGTAGCTTAAGGGATTTTGGCCCCTCGGTAATAATAGGTCTATTTTTATATCAGGATTTTTGAAAGATGATATTTTGGCTTGTGTTGAGACTTGAGATTAACTAGAGTTATAATATCTTGAAGATTTTGGTTTTTTTTAAAGGATTTTTTGAAATTATATTTTTTGCATGGTGAAATATTTGATTTTTTATAATTCTTCTTTTGCCTTAAGATACATTTAAATGCAAATGGCAAGGCCACAATGTAACACACCAATCATTTTAATAATTATTTCATTCCTTTTCCTTACCATCAACATGGATATGCAAAAAAATAATTTAACACATGCATTTTCATGTCCATGATATTCATATTAATTTAAATTAAATAAAAAAATTACATAAATAATAATGAACTATTGAAAAAATATGAAAAAAAAACTAAAAAAAATAAAATTGATCATCATCATTGGTAGTGTGCAACAACATAGAGGCCACCCAAGTTATGCTTCACCTCAAGATATATACTTGAGGTTTACTTTAACATGAAGTGTGGCCTCACCCAAATGTTCAAGTCTAAAACTGTGGTTACTTAAAAACCTTCCTAATAACCGAGCATTTAATTAGAGTCACAAGCGTTTTCCCCGGGGCGAAATTTTGCCAAATGGCAAATTGTTTTTCAAATTGGTGAAAATTTAGTGCTTTTTAAGAAAAGTCTTTTAGTCGCCAAATTTTGATTTTTTTAAAATAATAAAGTTGCCAGATTTTATGCTATGTTCTAGCAGGTAGCCAAAGTATATAGAAAAAAAATGTTAGATTTGATTTTACTTTTAGTGTTTTTTTCTAGTCTTGTAGTTGCCAAATTTTGAATTTTTAAAATAATAAAGTTGCCTGATTCTATCCTAAGTCCTAGCAGGTATAGCCAAAAATATAGAAAAAAATGTTAGATTTGATTTTACTTTCATATTTTCTTTAACAGAAAAATTTGGCTAAATCATCTTTAATGGATTATTGGCACTTGAGCAACATCACAAAATTGAAGGAAAAAAAAAAAAACAATTGGATTAGAGTGTGGTAAGCGTGTGATTTAATTAAAGCCAAAATGTGTGTGTGATTAAGGGAGAAGCTAAGTTGTAATCCGTGAATAGCATGAGATTAGAGTGTGATTAGCGTGTGATTAATTAAGCCAAAACGTGTATGATTAAGAGCAGGAGGAGGATAGAGCGATGAACACGCTCGCCGTGCACTCCTCCTCCTCCTCCGCGACTCCCTTCGTCTCTCTCCTCCTCTTCTTCTTCCGTCACTCCTCCGTCATCGCACTTTCTCGGATTGGAAGAGCAGCAGCAGCAGCAGCCGCCTAAACACTCCCTTCTTCCAAACAGCTTGTTGGGGGAATTTGGGAATTCATTTCATCTTCTTCATTCGGTTGGTGCCCACTTTTCTCTCTCCAAATTCGCCAAAGACATCATCTTTCAGCCCCCCCCCCCCCAATAGTGGATTAAGGAAGGAGAAGAAGGAGGAGGAGGAGGAGGCTTTTTCCTGCCTCTGCTTCTCTCTCGGACTTCTCATCGTTCTTGTTGCTGTTTTGGCTGCTCTGTCTCCCTCCCTCTCTCTCTCTCTTTTCTGTGATTTTAAAAAAAAAGTTAAAATTCTGGGTTTGAACTTCTGTTGTGTGCTTTGGGTTTTTTTCTTTATTTGCGTCGGGGAATCGTTGTTGCGGGTGTTTTTGAAAACCGCTGCTTTCGGGCTTGTACAGTCTCTGCTCTCTTTGTCTTGTGTGTGTTTCTCTTTCATCTTCTGGTGGAACTCTTTTTTGCAGAGTTGGGAGGAAATCTTCCACTGGGGGGAGGGAGGGAGGGAAGCAACCACATGTCCTTTTGCTGACAAAAGAAAAGAATCGAGAGAGAGAGAGAGAGAGAGAGAGAGAGAGAGAGAGAGAGAGAGAGAGAGAATCTTATGCGCATGAAGAAGAAGACTCTGTCTCTCTCCTCTTCTCTCCAAGTCGCTCGCCACCATGCCCAACTCATCCCATGCTATCTCTCTCTCAATAAGTGAAGAAGAAGAAGAAGAAGAAGACAGTGCAGTCCAACTACTACTCTAGAACCACAACACACTGACAGAGAGAATTGGGAATCCCAAGAGGAGGAGGAGCTCTTTTGCCCTAATCCTTGTTGTTGTGTCTGTACCCTTTGTTCAAACCCAGGAGGATTTTCCTGTTGTCAAGTCTTTGATCATCACACCACTCTTCCAATCTCTTCTGTACTGCAATTAAGAAGAACAAGAAGAGGGGTCTTCACCAGAAGACGAAGGACAGGAAGAAGAAGAGGGGTTTTCTTCAGTGGCAGATTTGAAGAGACATGGGTTGCCGAGGGTTTCTTCATCAGAGCTTCAGTGAAGAAGAGAAAGGAGCACAACAACTAACTTGGGTGAAGGATTTTCTGTGAGTCCAGGACTGGTCAGACACACAGATGATGGCATGCATTGGGGTAGGGTTTGAGAGATTGTTGTGGAAGAACTGTGTGTGAGTGATTTCCTGTTGTTCTGGAAGAACTCTGTATGTGTGTGTGTGTGTGTTTTCTAGAGGGGTGTTTTGTTGTTGTTGTTTATTGTGCGAATCCTTGAAGAAGAAGATTCGGGAGCTCCACAAATTATGGTTGTTGGCATGTGTGGTGGGCATCATGATGCCATCTTGGTGGAGATTGTTGGGCCACGGCATGTGGGTTTTCATTGTTGGCTGACTGACCTACTGACTGACTGACGGACTGAGGAGGAGGAGGAGAAAAAGAATTGGATTCTGGTGGTGGAGAGAGAGAGAGAAGGGGGGAAAGATTTGGGGTGCACTGTGTGGATTCATTTCAGTGTGGAGGTCTGGAGGAGGTTGGAGCTTGATAAAATAGCCATACCCTAGCATTTAAGGATGTTGATTCACGTGGCAGAGAATGGGCATTCCTTTGAACTTGATTGTCAGCCAACAACGGTGGTGGAGATTGTACAAAACTGTCTGGTTTCTCTCACTGGGATACCAGTCCAGGAGCAGATGCTCATATGCGGAGATGTGAGATTGGAACCTCAAAGATCTCTTGGTAGCTACAAGCTGCCATCCGAAGGTCAGCATGTGTTTCTCTTCAATCGCTCCCGCCTTGTTGCTGATTGTCCTCCACCATTGCCAGAAGATCCAGAAAGTGTGGTGGCATCAGTTGTTGTTCCAGCTGTGCCTTCTAGTGTGCATGGAGGCAGAAGTCACCAGCACCACCCTCTCGATGAAGCAGATGATCCTGCTCTCAAAGCTCTGCCTTCGTATGAGCGCCAATTCAAGTATCATTTCCAGAAAGGGCATGCCATTTTCACTGCAAGTCAAATACGGTTTGATACTTGCAGACAGTTGCTGCGGGAGCAACAGGTGCAGGAAATGGCAGTGGAAACAGCTCATGGTAACATGGAGTTCTATTACAAAATCATTGACCATGCATTCACCGACTTCTTGAGACACTTTGGGCGTCAACATAAGCAGCATTCAGATTTGCTACTCAATTTTGAGCGTGATTTGGAGCGCTTGAAAGCATGCAAGCTGCACCCGAGCCTCTGGTCTGAAAACCGGAAGTCACTTCTGGACTGTGTGAAGGAGGCCAGCCTCCACAAGTGGGCCGAAGAATGCGCTTTCTCCCACAAGCAATTTGGTGCAAAAGTGGCTGAGTTGAAGATCCTCTATGTTGACCTTCAGCGTAATGTACAGAACTTGGTTTACTCACCTCCAGTTGTCAATGTGCGAGAGCTTGAGAATACCATTGAGGATCATGTGAGGTTCACTGAGGAGGAAGCCAGCATCATCCAGTCACTCAGGTGCATGCACTTGTTTCCTCCTCTGTTCTGCTTTGTCATCTGATGATCATTCTGTGAAGAAGATGAATTGATTACTGTAGTCATAGGGTCCTGGCCCATCTTGCAAGCAGGTCATGGGTGTTGGTGCCATCCCATGCCAGTCAGTGCATGCTTGATGACATCTTCTATTGGCATTCAATGATCTAATGCTCTAGCGTCTTGTGTTTTTGCTAATGTGTGTGCATTTGACTTTGTTTCAGCAAAGATGTAAATACTGTGAAGAAATTGGTGGATGATTGTGTGAGTAGTCAACAATTGGCTTCATTGCGTCCTCATGATGCAGTTTCAGCTCTTGGGCCCATGTACGATGTCCATGACAAAAGTCACCTTCCCCGAATTGAAGCCTGCGATCATGAGCTTCAGAATCTCTTGAAGTACTGCAAGAAGAGCAAAAACAAAATGAACCTGTATGTCCACACAAGCCTCCAAAATGTTGCTGCTTTGCAGTCGAATATCCGAGACATGCGCAACCAGTTGGCGTTGTTCAAAGAGGCCATGGCTCGCCAAGATGAAATCTTTCAAGAGCTCAAGAAAGTCCGCCGTGTTGGCCCTTCTTACAAGGCTTGCCTTGCTGAGGTTGTGCGCCGCAGAGAATGCATGAAGCTTTACATGGGACAGGTGAGTCCCCTAGTGGGGGAAAGAGATTGGCAGTTCATCTTGTTGTCAGACGGAGCAGCGTCATGTCTTCTGTCATTTTGACATATCTTTGATTCTGAGCTGTGGAAGGAATGTGCTGTGGGAACAGGCAGGTCTGCTGGCAGAGAAGCTTGCTAGAAAGAGGGAGATTGAGGTGGGTCATCGAGAGGAGTTTTTGCGCATCCAGAGCATGTACATGCCCCGTGATGTGTTGCAGGCAATGGGCTTGTTTGAGCTTCCGAGTCAGTGTGTTGTCAATATTGCTCCCTTCGACACCCATTTGCTGGACATTGACATCAGTGATTTGGAGCGCTATGCACCTGAGTCCTTGGTGGGACGCTTGCCAAAGCTGGCATTGGGTGCAGATGCAAACATGAGAGGAGGCAATTCTCGCTCTCTCTCTGACAGTGGATTTCAATCTGGGGGTGAGCTTTTGAAGCCTTTTGACCCATTGTGGTTCACAAGTTGCATATCTAATATGTAAACTTCCAAGTTTCAGTTGTGGTGCACTTCCTATGTAGTCTGCTGCTGCTGTAAGTATTGTCAGTGTTTAAGGTTCTAAACTTGGGAGGTCTTCTTCTTCTTGTGTGGCAAAATGTCCAGGGGGATCTGAAGGCTCTAGGGATGCTGGTGATGGTGACAAGTTGGAAGGAAACGAAGAAATTGAGGGTGATGAAATTGCAGGGACTAGCAAATTGGAGGTGGAGAATGCATGGCTCAAGTCTGAGTTTGCTTCTGCAGTTGCAATGCTGTGGAATTTGGACCTGGACTTTGAACTGGAAGAGGGGGAGGGTGACAGCCAGGATCCAGAGAATGCTGGAGAGGTGCAAAGGCTTGCAAAAGCCCACAGTGCAGCTCTGAAAACTGCTGATGCTTTACGCTTGAAAGATGAACATGCCAAACATCTACACACCATGCTTGCTATGTGGCAGGTATGTGATTTGTTCATGAGCTTTCAAGTACCCTTTATGAGCATCGATGAAAGAGAGAGAAAGCAAGGTTTGCACATCCATCCTCAGGGACACATGCATTGCTTTTGTTGGGTTTATTACAGTTCTTCTGATATTATGGTACTCTGTTACATGACAGGCAAAATGTGGGTCCTATGAAAAGCGCATAAGGGAGCTTGAGCAGCGTCTTGCAGAACAACACATGCAGCTGCAAAAGACTTCATTGAGGAATAATCATCATCAGCAGAACAGCCATCACCAGAGCCATGACCTAATAGGTGGCAATGATGATGATGCAGAAGAGAAGGAGGAAGAATCCTCCTCAGAAACTTCAGGGGTTACAGGGCTTGGTATGGGAAGAATACAGTCTGGTTTAGCAACTCCAGAACCCATGGATGAAGGTGTCACTACTAGTAATGCACACGCTGGCTCCAGTATGGGTGGTGTAGAGGAGGGGCGGACAGATTCAATCAGTGGGCAGAGAGCCACTGCTAGGGAAGGAGGCGATGAAACCATGAGTGATATTTCAGGTATGTACATGGAGCTACAATAGATTGCAATAGTGCAAACAAGGGTAGACATGGGGCTGTTTTGCTGCCCCACATCTGTCTGATGTCATGTGACACTGCTGATGTCAAAAGAGTTTGGGTTTCAGGTGGAGTGTCGATTACAGATGCAGGGATGGTGGAATCCAGAAAGGAGGAAACTGCAGGTGGAGGTGAAGGTGACAAAGGTTTTGGACATTCCACAAAAGGTACTGACTGAGACTTTGGTTTTTGTGTTTTGTCGCTTGTGCCTTTCATGGTCCTTGTATCCCTGCTGCTCACACTCAAGAGATTGTTGATCCTTGCTATGTGTTCTTGCCCATGTACAATGGCACCATCTTCAGCTTAGATTGTAGTCATTTTTTGCCCTGTAAAGATGTTCTGTGATGCCTCCTCCATGATCTTAGTAGCGGGTTCATGCATCATTCTTTTGTTTATTTGTGGCTCTTGGTGAATTCAAACTTCTGTTGCTGGTTGTGTGAATACTAGAAGGAGGGAATGTGGAAATACCCATTGAAGAAGAGCAAGGAGCTGATGTCAAAGTCAGGGTTGATGCAGTTGGCATCACAGTCAGGCCCACCCAAGGCTATGTTTCAGGTAAGGATGTGGAACAAACAGATTCCTTCCTTGGGGAGGGGAAAGATGGGGAGGTTTCAACCTTGCAAATGTTGCTCAAGGAGAAGGACAGCTTGTTAGCTGCTGCAGACGAGAGGCTCAAGTCCATGCTGGCTGAAGTCGACCGCCTTCACTCTGAGCTTGATGGGAATACGGACCTGCTTAGTGAATGCCAGGTACATTTCTGTGATCACATTTATGTGTACTGAGCATTAAGCAAGCCGATCAATTTTGTGGGTGGGAATTTTTTTGTTTGTCTTTCTTTTCGTCTTCTTGCAACTGAGTCAAAAATGAATTCTGGATTTCTATATAGCCCTGGTCTGATATGATGTACATCTTTTTTTGAATTTTTTACAGATGAATTGTGCACATTTGGAGAATCGGTTGCATGATGCCCGAGAAGAGGCACGAATAAATCTGTGTGCCTCGGATCGGAGAGCTGCTGAATACAATGCCCTACGTGCATCCAGTGTGCGCCTGCGTGGCCTCATGGAACGTCTCCGTAGCTGCATTGCTGCACCTGTTGGCAACCCATCCAGCTTTGTTGACTCACTTCGCTCTCTCGCAGTGTCCTTGTCCAGGTTAGCTGTAACCCAACCAAGAATCTGAAGTAAATAAAATTTGAGAAAATAAACTTGAGTATGAGTTAGCTAGATGTACTGCATGATTCTAAATTTAAAAATAATAAAAAATAAAAAATCCTGGAATCAGAGGTTATATCAGATAGCCGCCTGACACTGGTTGAGACTCATTGCTCCTTTTGCAAGTGGTATGTCCTGTGGTTTGGAGAAATGCCTGATGTGGGTTAACATTTTTGTGTGTGTTTATAACAGTGCAAGCACAAGTGATGGTGGCGAGGACACTGAATTCAGGACTGCAGTAAGGATATTGGCAGATCGAGTGGCAAACCTGGTGCAGCAGCGTGCAGAGCTTTTGGAGCGATGCAGTGCAGCGGAAGCCAATCAAGCCCATTTGAACAAAGAACTCGAGAAGCAGACTGAAATTCTTAAAACCCTTTACTCCAAACGCAATTCTGACAAGCAGGTTTGCATTGATCTCCTGATTTGTTTTCACTGACCAAGGAGAGAGAAATTTCAGTATCAATTAGCTTTCCCTTATAGATGGATCCTGGTGCACATCAACATACCCTTCGGAGTTCATCAGTAACAATAGTAAAGTGGTCAAGATCTGGTGTGCTCATCTTTTGGTTGTTAGTTCATGATGCATTTCAGAGTTTAGATCAGGTGTGCCTGTGTGTGGGTTGTTAGCCTATGACACATGGATGATCAATGAGAGTAAAGGGTGCAGTGAAAATGAAGCTCTGTTGAGAAGAAGCTGCTGATTTCTGAACAGACTTTTGGTTTAGGGGTTTTCTGAATGGACTTTTCATTGTGCACTTTCTTTCTTGCAGGCAAGCAAGGAGAAGATCTGTTTCACACGATTTGATGTCCATGGGCTTGCGGTTTTCTTACCCAATGCAAATGGCTACTATGAGGCAATGAATCACAACTGCCCACATTACTATCTGTCCACAGAATCAATTGCCCTCTTTCAGGAGCAAGGATTGCCTATTGGGAGGACCCTGTACATTGTAGGCCAAATTGTACACATTGACCGTAAGGTTGCAACTCTAGCTCCCCCTACTCCGTCCACTCCTTTGTCCTCTAGTAGTAGTGTTAGCAGCACCTCTGATGCTAATCTGAATGGGAGCGAACACATATCAACGACAAAAATGGCAATGGCAGCAGTTCAATTGCATACAAGACCAAATTTGAACCCATATGGCTTGCCCCTTGGAACTGAGTTCTTTGTGGTGACGGTAGCCATGGTGCCCGATTTCTCCCCCCACTTCACATAAGTTTCTAAACAGGTGCCTCCAAACTCAGAAATATCCCACTTCACAACATTTGTTTCTAGCCTTCCAAATGGGTGCATACAAACTTGGAGAATCCCATTTCACAACATTAGTTTCTAGCCTTCCAAATGGGTCCCTTCAAACTTGGAACTACCCATGTCACAGCATAATTACTAGCTTGAAATTGGTATCTCCAAACTTGGAACTCCCCAGTTCACAACATAATTTCTAGAATCAAATTAGTGATCTGAATTCAGAACTCCCACTTCTGTGAAATTGTTATTTCAGATTTCTCTTTGCAAACTGGAGCATGGTGATGTGCTTACAGTGGACAATTAACTATTGATAAGAATGGCAAAATATGCCAAATAGAACTTGACATAAGTGCAGTAATGGAGAGAGTGAGTGAAGGAGAAAGACCAATTATGTCGTGCGACAATTGATATGGAGGTCAATATTCCAAACATGATTTGATTATTTGTAAAAGTGTATCACCATTCCAATTGTTTGTTACATGTTTATATATCCTGCAATGAAATGCATTATCTTGCTCTCAGAAAACTTTCCAGTAGGTTATGTTGGGTTTTCTACTTTCCATTAGGCTGTGCATAACACGTATTCTGCCCTCAACAATTTGTCATTTGATGTTTCCTTCCAGCTATATTCATATCACCTCACAACTCTACTTGTCAAGCATTAATCGAGATGGAGAGTTGGGAATTGATTTAAGACTCATTGGAAGGTAACACTTGTCATTCTTTTTTATATGAACATGTGATCTTTCAAAAGTTCCTTACAACAGAGCCCACAACTACAGACCTATCTATTGAAAAGAACAACAAAAAGGAGTTTTGTAGCAATGTAACAAGGATGACAGAGCTTCCTCTTATGAGGGATTCGTTTCCGCGCTTGTGAGAGAGAAAATGAAACTTAGTTTCCTACAAGTTCTACAAACTCAAGGCCAATTGATTATTTTTCTTTATCCAAAATATTCCCAACATTCCCAACGTTAGTTACATGCATATTTCTAACTTAGTTTGAAGCTTTCAAATGGAAATTACTTGTCCATGCAACAAGAAACACGACATGGTTTCAATGGCTTTCCATTACCTTTGCTATCATGACAATATATGATGCATAACTATGACAACATCAACGTAATGGAAAGAAACCCTAAAAGTCAAAACAGACAAATAAATAAATAAAGGAAAAACACTTGGCAAGGGAACAAGAGAAGAAAAACGATAGGACCGAAGTCCAAACAAAAGACCACACTCGAAAATAAATGCAGAACGCACAATTGGGAGCCGTAAAAAGAGAAACACAAAACCTAAGACCTAAACTCATCACCAGTAGTACGAAGCAAATTGTGCAAAGAGATGGACGAAAAACTTGAAAAGACACCAAAGCTCAGAAAAAGCCTCATCACCAGTAGCACGAAGCAAATTGTGCAAAGAGATGGACGAAAAACTTGAAAAGACACCAAAGCTCAGAAAAAGCCTCATCACCAGTAGCACGAAGCAAATTGTGCAAGGAGATGGGACGAAAAACTTGAAAAGACATCACCAAGCTCAGAAGAGGCCTCTCTCCTGCTGCCACAACTGCCAGATGCAAGATAGTGGTGGCCTGAACTCTCTGAAAACACTTTTAAGAAAAATCTCTTAATGCTACCATATAGCCTATAGCCTATAGGACCTAAATAACGAGACTAGAATCAAGGAAAAGAAAATCTGTTGTAGATCTTTTTTTTGTTGCATTGTCATTATGTATGAGCAGCCTTTTGTGACCCTTCCTCCAATATTCCCCTTGTGGTTCACCCTCTTAGGTGGTTCTTTTTGTCTTCTTCTTGGATGTGGTGGGTCCTTCCTTTTTGTTCCTTGTATTTCTCCTTTATTTTTGTTGGTTGCTTTGGTTTATTTATGATTGGCAAGGTTTGTTTCATCATCTTTCTCGAAAGATTTGCAAATTCTTTTGGATATTTTCTGACGGCCACGACTCGCCACTCCATGCCAATATCTTTTTAGGGGAAGTGTAGGTGGATCCAGATGTATCTATCTACCTAGTAGCCACCCAGTTCTTTACCTACTTACACTATTCCCCTCCTCGGATACTTTACCCACTTTCATTCATTGGTTGTTTACCTCCTTGTGTGAGGTGGGTATCAACTTTTGAACATACCAGCTGCCATTGCACCTATTATTACATATAGTAAAGGACGTTGTGAAGCATCATTTCATCCATCTGTGAACTCAACCCACTTTCATTAATTAATTGTTACCTCCTTGTGTTATGTGGGTATCAACTTTTGAACATACCAGCTGCCACTGCACCTATTATTACATATAGTAAAGGACGTTGTGAAGCATCATTTCATCCATCTGTGAACTCAACCCACTTTCATTCATTAATTGTTACCTCCTTGTGTTATGTGGGTATCAACTTTTGAACATACCAGCTGCCATTGCACCTATTATTACATATAGTAAAGGACGTTGTGAAACATCATTTCATCCATCTGTGAACTCAACCCACTTTCATTCATTGGTTGTTACCTCCTTGTGTTATGTGGGTATCAACTTTTGAACATACCAGCTGCCATTGCACACCTATTTGAAACAAGGCATCACAAACACGCTGGGCCTGCCAATAGGCATCTACCTACCGACTGTGTCCACACTCTGAACACCAAAAAAATCTCTGTTCAAATCTAAACACTTTCACCAAAAAAACGAGTTCACCTAATGTGAAACAGGTTCTAATGAGGTAAAACTTCCAAAAGTTGGATCAAATGTGATAGTCCCTGACACCCACAAAATCATACTTGAAGTTGATTTTTTTAAAAATTCCTATTTGCTTAGCAATGGCATTGAATTTACACTAAAAAACTTTCATACCAATCTGGTATTAAGGTCAAAGGCTGATTTTTGGCTGGTATGAGACACGTACATACCATACCAGTGTTTGGAGGGTGTAAATACAGAAATACCCACCTTGTAAAATCGGCAAGTGTAAATGATTTACACTTACCCTGCCACACTTTTTGATCATTACCATATCATTACACATGGGGTTGTGTAAATATTTTGTTTCACACTTACACAAAGGGAAGTGTTAAAAAAAATCTCAATTACACTCACACAACCCCATCTAAATCTATTTGGCAGGATAATTGTAAATGGATTAGGTTACGAAGTAGAAAAACAAACTTCACCTCCACCCCTCCCACCTCATTATTTATACTTGGACTCTGCGTTGTTATGCAGTACTAGCGACAATCTATCATTTTATTTTTATAGTGTGTTTGAATGCGAGTATTTGGGGAATGGAGATATAATTTTATTGTTTATGTTGTTATGCAAATGCGATTGCATTTGTGGCACATTGTAAATAGATTTTTTTGGGTTTAGTTCAAATGTTATATCGGTCGCATATGTTATTGTGAAAAGTCTACAAGAAGAACTATCCAGTTGTTGCATAACATTTGCATATGAATATAGTAACATTTATGATGTTAGTTAATAATTGAATGGTGTTGTTTGGTAATTCTTTCATTGTTGGTCTATTTGAATCATATATTGTGTAATGTAAGTTTAGTTTGGATGTGTGTTTTTTGACTAAGATCCAATAATTATTATTTATGAAATATGTTGAAGACAATTGGTTAAATATCTATGTATAATTCCTATGATTACACATGTGTGTTATTGGTATCTTAACAATTGTAGTTTTTGAACATACAATATTTGCATTGCGATTGCTAAATATTGATCATTCAACCATCCACTTGGATTGAAAAGAATATTCTCATCATTTTTAGTTAATTGAAATTCTTCATGCCAATAATTGATGATATTGTTGTCAATATTGTCATCATTTGAATCACCGACCATAATTACATGTTTGTTTTTTTCTTTGTAGGATTTCAATGGATTAGTATTTTGGATTATTTTGTTATATTATGTTTTGAAATAGTTTATAACATTTTTAGGGATCTTTTTTTGAAGTTAGCTTTGGATATGTTTTGCATAGTTATATTTCGTAGGATTATGAATCCATCTATGGATTGTGGAGGTGATAAGGTTATGTATATGTTGTGCATATTTAAATGCACATTATCATGTGGTTGTCGAAGGTCTATGATTAAGTTGTCAAATTTTGTCCTTGTGCTTTGAAGTCTATGAGACAAAAAGTTCGAGCAATTGACAATTGATATCTATTGATTGTGAATGTTTTGGAGGTGTTAAATTCTAATATGTGATGGTGATATTGGAAATTCATTGATATGGGTATTATTGGTTTGACATTTTTACCGAGGCTTTTTAGTTTTATGTTTTGTTATTTTATGTTTTTTTTAACGAAATCATTAAAATCGACTAAGACATTTATGGGGGGATACATTGTAACATCTTTTTGTATTCATTCCGAATATGTGAGGGATATATTTTCAATGTATCCAATGTTTCCATTTACATTTCCAAGTTTAGGATATAAATTTTCAATAATGATGATTTTCATTCCTTTATAGATTTTAAGGAAAGGTGCTAAACATTGAGTTTTACTTGTGGACATTGTTTGTCTTATGATTTATTTGATATCATTACATATTGGACTTTGTTGTATGTGTTAGTTGCAACAATAATGTAACATTTTTGTTTTGATGTTTTTGAATGGATATTTATCATGTAATGGTTTATGGCATTTCATAATTTGTTACGAGGAACTATAAAAGTTGTTTTCCTCCATAGATCATTGAATAAATTGACATTTAAATTAGATAGAAAACAAGTCTTTAGAATATTTTTAATTTGAAGGTTTTCTAAAAGGGTAGCATATTGAATGTCTTTGGTTTGTTTCATTTGTTCTGTTAGGATAATACTATTTGGTTGAATGTAATTCTCCCAAAGGCTTTTACCTATGATTTTTTTTCACGTTAATTTTGTGAATGTAAAAATTGATTGTATGTTTGTTGAATATAATGGTGTGTCATTGATTGGTGGAAATTGTAAAAAAACTCCCATGAACATTATGTTGATTCTTTCAAATAGTAAAATATTAAATTTTAGTTTTTGTAATTTTAAGTGTATTGAAGCAAACAAAATGCAACCTACCATGGATATTTCATCAATAATGATGAACTAAATATTTAGCCATATGTTTATGATTGAGTTAGGTTTGCTTATAGTTGTGTCTTTATCGATTGATAATCCCAACAAAAAGTGCATCGTTGTTCACTTAATTAATAAGGTTGCATTTGCAGTGTATGTTGCAACTCCAAGTTTTTGTTGTTTTCCCATTTTCAAAAAAAAAATCTTGTATAGCTTTGATTATTTGCTATATTGCATTGAAATTTTCAAATCAAATGGCTTGTAAATCATTTAACTTGTATTTTTCCTTTATGATGGTTTTAATGTGTAATGGTGAATAAATATTTGTTTCATCAATGAATGTTATGTTTTCATTTTCATTTTCAATGTCATCTTCATAAAGTGGACTCATTGTTGATTTTTCTTCTATTTCTTCTTTTTCAAATTAAGGCTATGTTGATTATATTCTCGATAATCTATTTGCATATCTTGATTCTTTACATTCATGTAAGATGCTAATATTTTTAATTTATTTTTCTACAAATTAGTAAATGTTGGGTACACATTTTTAAATGTGATTTCCCAAGATATAGTGATATCTAATTTGATGTCAAAATTTGTACGCCATGATGTAAACAAAATACAAATGGCTCGGGTGTAATTTTGAAGGTCATTTTTTTGTGAAGGTATTGTGTAACATTGTAAAACTAGAATTTTTTGTACTTTGAATTTGTAAAGGCTATGGGTGTTGTATTGAGGATGTTCACTATTAAATCTATGACAACAAATGTTGTTGATTTTGTTTGTCTTAATAAAAAATTCATATGGATGTAGAAAATTAAAATGAGCAAATATCTGTTGGCAGTCAATCTTAAAATTATGCATGATATATTGTTGATTTGATGAGTTTTTATCAATTGTGAAAGTTTCATAATTAACATCATTATCATTTTCATTTTGAACATTTTGATTTTTTTCTTGTTCATTCATCCATGCTAATAAATTATACCAAGGTATGTAAATGAAATCATGATCGGTTTTGTGATTTGGTAAGTTCAATAAATAACTAATTGCCCTGATTGCTAATATTTCTTGTTGACTTCCTATTGTATTTAAATAACGTATGAAAAGATATCAACTTTTGTCAATTGAATTGTAATTACTTTTTGAATTTTCATTATCGTTTTACTTTTTTGTAATGCAATTTGCAAAAGAAAATACATATGCGAAATGCAAATGGACGGTTTTGTGATGTAATCTATGATGTAATAAATCAGTGATTTACTATCTTTGCCAGAAGTTGCTATAAATTTCAAATCATGATTACATCTTGAAATTAATAATATCCATGGATTTTCATTATTTAACCACTTATTAGTTCTTTTTATATGTAAAAGTCTCGTCTCGATGTTGAAATGAGCTTCATTGACTAAAGGTTGAGGGAAACCATACTTGCATAAATTTTTTGGCACATCAACATTTGTTTTGTAGCATGCTAGATTACATACATGTCAACTATAGTAAACTGCAATAAATTGCAATAAAGTCAATTGATGAATGTATAAATAAATTCAATTTATGAATGTCATTTTGGAATAGTTTTGTAAATGTTTTTTCTTCAAGATTTGGTGGCCTTGTGGTGCAAGGACGTATGTTATCAAGATTGTCATTAATGCAATTTTTATTTGTCATTATTGGACATGATTTATATTAATTGATGTTTCATGTAATTATGTCATTTAAATAATTAATCATGTTTTGTTGAAAAATCTCATCATCAAGCAATGTTTGTACAAGTGTGTTGGGATCTAGAAACCATTAAACCATAATAATGTGTGGATATGTAAGTTGCCATTTTTTGCAATTTCATAACATCCATAATGAGCTTTTATGTTACTGAGAACTCCAAAATTGTTGTTAGATAAATCTTTTGTGTTTTTCACTTGTAATATATATTTGAAGATAACATTGACAATTGTGTGTACAAATATAGCTTGAGCTTTTGGATTTAATATTGCATATTTGCATCGTTCATTTTTTGTTAGCATATTTTTGTCATTTGAAAACTCATTGGAAATTTTTTTGACTTTATTTATACATTGAGAAAATATCTAGATTAAAACAATTGGAATTATTTTGTTAATGAATTCACAAAAGTATTTGTAAGTATCACCTCTAGGTTTTTTTATTTTCCACCTTTTTTAGCCCTTGGTTTTATTTTTCTTATTAGCTTTTCAATTTCAATTTTGAACTATATATTAATACAACATAGACAAATATGTCTCAGAGCTAAATTAACAATATCAAAATCATCAAACATGAATGAAAGATAACTTTTCAATGAAATAAAAACAACAAATTTTGATGACATTATTACTAACCCACAAAACATGTATTACAAAAAATATATATGTAATTTATTACGACATTTAAAAGTTTATAGTAAATATGTCATGGCTTCAAAAAGTAGTCATGCAACACAAAGAGACCAAATTTTTAGAATGATAAATTTATGGGATTGCCAAGTTTTTTTTCATTTTAAACCCCTTATTTGTTCATCATCTTTTGTTAGCAGTTTTAAGTAATTATTACCATAATAGTTTTAAACAATGCATCAACTAACTCTTGGCATAATAATTCCTATTAAAACCATTTGCTAAACATCACTTTCCATTTGTTTAAGATGCACACAAAACAAAAAAAAAACTACATCAACTCCATGAAATTCAACATTCTCTAGAAGGGAAGTAGTTGCTTACCGAGTATACGGGTAAGGACTAGCCATGAACCATATTAAGTAAAGTGATACATAGATTGTGAGATTGACATGGGAAATTGTAGTCATGTTACAAATGTAGTCTTATCACTTGTGGGCTACACAACGTGCTAGTCATTTTTTTTTTTTGGTAAGAAAACAAAATTAAGTCAATTTCTAATGTTAAATGTGTAGCTCACTTGTTGAACGAGAAAATGTTCAAGTCTATAAGACAAGTACACTATGTTTAGATTCATTGTAGAATATAGTAGCTTAAGGGATTTTGACCCTTATGTAATAGGTATATATTTTTATATGAGGATTTTTTGAAAGATGATATTTTGGCTTGTGTTGAAAATTGAGATTAGTTACATAGTTATAATATATTGAAGGATTTTGGTTTGTTGTACATGATTTTTTGAAGATTATATTTTTGCATCGTGAAACAAATTTGAGTTTTTGTAATTCTTCTTTTGTCTTAAGATACTTTTGAATGCAAATGGCAAGGCCACATTGTGACACACCTCTTGTTAATTTTAAGTTTTATTTTCAACCATTTTCAATGTAAACCAACACCTTCCAAAATACGAACACACACAAACTCAATCATAAATATTTTAGTTTTAACATCCTTTGCTTCACATTATGAAATTGATCACATGAGTTCCTTTTCAGTATGTTTGTCACCTCATTATAATCACTCATAAATATTAAAGATTTTATATTAAGACTATTTTATGAAATTGATCACAATGAATTCCTCTCTAACATGTAAATTATCACCTTCCTGTATGTTACTATAAATATTCATGGATTTTTTATGTTACATTTACATAATGTACATAGGGTGATTAAAATTGATTGTGAAAATATAACTAGAATATGTCTAAATATTTTCAATTTTAATAGAACACATTATTTATATTTTATTATTTCATAACATATGAAAAAATGCCTTTTCATTTTACGTGGTTCATAAAATATACAAAGAGTCATTTCCTTTGAACTTCACCCCAAAATATTTACTTTTCTTTTCCTAAGCTCTTCTTCTTCCCCCCTATTAGTTAAAAAAAAAAAAAGTCCTACCCATTTGCTTCTTTATGCCTCCAATACCACTTTTCTTTTTCTTATTGCTTTTAGTTGATCCTAATGGTTGCTTCTTGTTGGTTTTTTGTGTGTGTTTCTGTTTGTTTGTTTGGGGCATTTTTATAAGGGCAAAAAAAACAACAATTAAGAAAACAAAAGGGTAACACCCAAGGAGTGGGAGTGTTCTTGAAATTAGCACTTGCTTTATGGTGGAGCAAAAGGAATGCTTATTTCAAAAACGCCCCTTTCAGGGGTTACCCAATGTCAAATTTCATGATGCTTGTTGGAAAAAGAAAGAAAGAAGTAAATTATTATAAGCCAATTCTCTTGATGGACATGTGTTAATTATTTTTTATAATAAAAAAATAGGGAAAAAGAATGATGTAATTATAAAATGAAGATAATTGTTAAGAAAGTTTAGAGATAGTTATAAAAAAAATCAATAGGAAAAGGAAGTAGTTATTAAGAAAAAAATGAAGTAGTTAAGTTTGAAAATGAGGTAGTTATTTTTGAAATTATCTTTGGAATGGTCCATGGATGACAATACGAAAGATCCAAAAAAATCCCCCATATATCCGTTCCAATTACTTGTCATTGGAATGAACATTATCATAAATTTAACATACATAGAGTTGGGCTTTGGATTGCTACACATTACAAATTATGACAAGGCGCCTTCAAAATACACTAGAATTTTTTTCAAAGTGCTCTACGATACTAGAGTTATTATCTTCTTTTACATTAAGATAAGTGTTCCTTTGTTTGGATGTGATTGAGTTGTAGCCCTCCCAAACTGTGGGATCCCTTCTTTCTCTTTTGGTATCATTGAAAAATGTCCTTGATGAGATGATGTGCACATGTATTGTTTCACAATTTTTGGACATATGAAGCAAAAGTTATTGAATTTAGGTTTCATTTTCATTCCTGGAAATGAATTAAATTAAAGCTAACTTAGTAAGGCTTGATATGAACTCTGAAGTTAAGCCCACTTCAACTTAATAGTTTGGGAACTTACTTGAGGTTTAATATACTTGGGCCAATGGTAGAGTGACCCCACAAGTAATGAGGAAGGAAGGAGGGTGGTAGCTTTTTCTTTTTTCTATTGAAAAAAATTTAACAAAAATGAAATTCAAAATTCAAAAATGTAGTTAACAATTTTTTTAATTTATTATGTTCTCATATGATTATCAATAATTCATCATTATTTCTGTTAATGTCAAATTTAATTTCGATTAATATAAAATATCATGGACATGAAAAGGCACATGTTAATTTGTATTGTTCATATCCATGTTGAAGGCTAATGAAAAGGGTGAAATAGTTGTAAGAACAAAAGATAATTATCAAGAAAAAAATGAAATAGTTTAAAAAATTGAGATAGTTAAACTTGCAAATTGAAGTAGTTATACTTGAAAATGTCTTTAAAATTGTCCAAGAATGACCCTACAAAATATTATGCAAAATCAATAAGGAGTCTACGAAAAATTATAAAAATCCAACCCATATCCCAGTTCTTCGAATTCTCATCATTGAAACGATTTTCAGAAATGTTGAAGGTTTAAATAATAATAATAATAATAATAATAATACAATTTATGAAGAAAAATATTGAATCTTCAAGAAAATTCTATTTGTTGAAATGAATTTTTTTCAAAATGAATTAATTATTCAACATACATGTCTAAAAAGTGCCAAGGTACTGTAACCAAAAAGGAGGGTGCACACTCTAATCGAACACCCAGGCAAGACACAGATCCTCACGGAGCTCAAATTCTGAGGTCCCGAAACTGGATCGCGGCCCATAATCTTCTTTTTCTCTTAGACTATGTTCAAGACTCAATCTGTATGCACACCTAGATCTTCAAATATACATAGTTTGCATTCTTGAAACATTCATCGCCCTGATCATGGAACTCATAACTTAAATTTTATTCACAGCATGTACAGACTCGGATTACCTTTGATTTCTGCCGATCTGCCACCAATCGGACAGCTCACATGACTAGAGCCTTTCAACTAGTGACTCTTGGCATACACATGTTCAACAAGATCACAGACCTGTTTCCTCAACATAATGCAACAGCAAGACTCTGACAGCATTCTTCTTGACCCGAAGTTCATGTATTGCAAACATTGAAGGTGCGAATATGTACCAAAACGTCAAAATGCTCAGACAGCTGAGGTACACCCTCCCAGCATTCCTCACAGATCCTAGCAGCTCGTGCAAAACAACTTCAATCTATCTCTGGTTTCTAGTCTCACTCTGTCACTCCCTCAAAACTATGCCTCCTGATGCCAATTGCAAGTGCTTGGCTGGCTACTGGCGCAGCGGAAAAAGTCTGTAACCATTCCAATCTTCTTACCAACCAACCGATCTACTCCTCAATCTACCTCTCTGTGAGCATCTAGCACAATCTGCCCACACCAACCTCATGCTCTCTCCAAAAAAAAACTTTATACTTCTTCTGCCGCTCTCTCCTCCTGCACCCCCCACCATCAACTATCTCAAAACCTTTCTCCTAGCTTTTGAATTGCTAGCTCCTCTGTCGCCATGCGCTCTCCACCGCTTCAAATCATAATTGCAGCTCCTCCCCAAACCATAATTGTGTGCCGTCTTCTTCACGCGCGATGAGCCTCCTTTGTCCTCCAGAAGTAGCCGCCATGCATTCCTGTAGTAAATGAGAGTAATGCGCAGCCAAACCAGTGATGGTTGCAAAAATCAGGATCAGAAACAACATAGCTCCATTGTGCGGTGACCCGCTGTTCGATCACAGTACAAACTTGACAAATTTCTTCAAAGATAATGTTTAATAATATGTAAAGATAATAATACGACCAGGGTGAACCAGTGCCCAAGTTGATACCTTCATCTTTTTGAGCGAGGCCTTGTAGTGACCATATAAGCTCAAAAAAGAAGAAGTTAGATTTGAACTTAGAGACTCTGAGTGATTAGTCTAAGCATGGGATATTTGTAATTATATTTAAAAATAATTTAAATGAAATTTGGTAGTTTTACTATGGTACAAGTGTGGGTACTACTAGTTTACTCAAGGCTAACAAGGGGTGTGTCTGGGTCACACTGTGACCTTGCCATTTACATTAAAAAGTATAATAATGCAAAATAAGAATTATGGAAACACTCAAATATTTTACCATGCAACAATATAATCTTCAAAAGAATCCTCTAAAAGAAACCAAAATCCTTCAAGATATTATTATTATAACTCTATAATAACTAATCTCAAGATTCAACACAAGTCAAAATATCATCTTTCAAAAATCCTCATATAAAAAATTGACCTATTTTACCTATTTATTACCTGGGGGCCAAAATCCTTTAAGCTAGTATACTCTATAATGAATCTAAACACAATATCCTTGGCTTTGTAGGCAAGGCCAATACAAGGGGGCCTGGGCCTTCAAATGACATCACTTGACCAAATGACATCATTTGAAAGCTCATCATTGAAGCACGACCACCAAAATTTGCCCTAATTTTGTCACTCACTCCAAATTTGACCCACCAAAAATAAATAAATAAATAAATAAATCTATTAAAAACTTGGATAGGTACCTACAGGTAGGCACGAGGTACTAGGTACCCCGTCTCCCATTCCCCCTTTCCCCACCCTCTCACCAAACCCTCAAAAGCTCAATTGCTTTGATTCTCAGCGCAAAAAAGGATTTCCTGGTTTTTCTCTCTTCCGAGCGCTCTCGTGTGTGTGTGTGTGTGTCTCTCTCTCTCTCTCGTGTTCTTTCCTTTGTTCTTTTGTGTTCTCTGTCGCGTTTTGTTTTCTGGGAGTAGTGGCGTCGTCTTAATCGTCGGTCTTCGTCATGGCTGTTTCGTCTCCTTCTTGTTGTAACGCAACATTGGCTTCTTGGCGTATTATGGCGCCTGTGCGCCCGGCTGCGTGTGAATTTGCAGCGGCGTCGTCGTCGCCGCCGCTGCAAGTGCAGTTGCTGAGTAGTAAGACGGCGTTCCAAGGGTTGCAGCTTGCAAAGAGTGCGGAGGTGTGTGGAGTGCAGCAGTTGCAGCGGATGAATGATCGGGTGGTGGTGAAGATAAGGAGTATGACTGCTGCAGCGGTGTCGTCGTCGTCTTCTTCTTCTGTTAAAGGAGTGGGGCGTACACGTCCCACCGCTGACCCTGCGGCTCCTGATTTCATGCCTATCCCTTCGTTCCAAGAATGCTTCCCCAACAGCACCAAGGAAATAAGGTCAGCAGTTCTTTCTCTTTCGGAATTGGAGACGCAGATACACACGCGCACTCTCTCTGTCTCTGTGTTTCTGTCTCTCTCTGTTCTTTGCAATTGTGTTTCACTAGCGCACTGTGAGCTTTCAACCATTTGTAGCATCTAGAACCATCTCCTCCTGTGGCTTGAAATGCGGCTGGGTATATAGCAGCCTTGTAAATGGTCGTGGTTTCAAATTCTTCTCCACGTGCATGCTAGGTGTTATGTGCAATTGTCAGCCGGCCGTCACACACACGCCAACTACGATGTGTTAGGCTGAGAGTGCATTCGTTTGGTTGTTCCCAGTTCAATTCGAACAGCCATTAGGGTAGAGTGAGATTCTTCGCATTTTGTTCCTCTCTGTGAAATGTGGGATCTTCCTCAGAATTGAGTCTTAGTTATGTCAGAACCTGCAAGCAGTGTGCAGTCTTTTGGTTGTTCACAGAATTCAATTCCAACAGCCATGAGGGTAGAGTGAGATTCTTCTTGTTTTTTTCACTTTTGTGAAATGTGGTATATTGCTCAAAATTGGAACCTGTGTCCATCAAGCTGATGATTTGAGTTGTTCTTCAGAGAGGTGGTGCATGAGCCAACTGGCACTATTCTCAAGGTGCCATTTCGGCGGGTTCACTTGTCTGGAGGAGAGCCTCCATTTGATACATATGACACCAGTGGTCCCCAAGATGTGAATCCACGCTCAGGTGTGGATTCTGTCTCCAGCTGTGCTGCAGCCTCTTGCTTTTCCATGTCTGGTCCCATGTAAAATTTGGTTTTCGATCTGGCAATCCATATGTGATGCATTTGACCACCTCTAGAAAGGATGCAGGGGTGCAGAAATGATGAATCTGAAGTTGTTGTAAACAAACCACAAGGTTTTACAATTTGCACATTCTTCTTATTAGTTTTTCTCATAGGTCTTCTGATTTTGATCGTTGTATTTGACTTTTTAAAAGACATGAATTGGGAATGTGCTTCCAGGACTTCCAAAGCTGAGGAAGGAGTGGATTGAGAGACGACAAGCCCGTGGTGACAAGAGGTTTACACAAATGTACTATGCCAAGCAGGGGATAATCACTGAGGAGATGATATTCTGTGCTGCTCGTGAGCACATTGATCCGGAGTATTTAAGATCAGAAGTGGCTCGAGGTCGGGCCATTATTCCTTCCAACAGAAACCATCTCGAGTTGGAACCTATGATCATTGGACGCAACTTTCTGGTTAAGGTGAATGCCAACATTGGCAACTCAGCTGTTACTAGCTCAATTGAAGAAGAAGTCCAGAAGCTTCAGTGGGCCACCATGTGGGGTGCAGATACTATCATGGATCTTTCAACTGGTCTCCACATCCATGAAACTCGAGAGTGGATCATGCGGAATGCTGCTGTACCTGTTGGCACAGTCCCCATCTATCAAGCCCTTGAGAAAGTGGATGGAGTCGCAGAAAACCTGACTTGGGAGGTTTTCAGGGACACACTTATTGAGCAGGCTGAGCAAGGAGTTGACTACTTTACAATCCATGCAGGTGTCTTGTTGAGGTTCATCCCACTCACTGCACGGCGCATGACAGGCATTGTGTCCCGAGGTGGCTCAATCCATGCAAAGTGGTGCCTTGCTCACCACAAAGAGAATTTTGCATACGAGCACTGGGACGACATATTGGACATATGCAACAAGTATGACATCTCACTCTCCATTGGTGATGGCCTCAGACCTGGCTCCATCTATGATGCAAATGACCAGGCGCAGTTTTCAGAGCTTGCCACTCAAGGTAAGGAAGGGAACATTTCCATATTTTGTTCTTAATGTTTTGCAACAGCAGCACCTTGACAGGGTTCTTTGGAGCTTTACAAATTCAGTGGTTTCTTTTCAGGCATTACTGCCCATGTTCAAAGGTTGGCATTTTCACGGCCATTGTCCTGAATGGAAACTTCCTCATGCTGGTCAATACACATATGGTTTTGGCCTCAATACCTAACTTTCTGTTGGTGTGTTACATGGCCTGATTGTTATGTATGCATGCTGGGTTGTTTGAAAAGGTGAGCTCACACGGCGAGCATGGGAGAAGGATGTACAAGTCATGAATGAAGGACCTGGCCATATCCCTCTGCACAAAATCCCAGAAAACATGGAGAAGCAACTTGATTGGTGTAATGAGGCCCCATTTTATACACTTGGGCCCCTGACAACAGATATTGCTCCAGGCTATGACCACATAACATCAGCCATTGGTGCAGCCAACATTGGAGCCCTGGGCACTGCCTTACTTTGCTATGTGACACCCAAGGAGCATCTTGGTCTCCCGAATCGTGATGATGTCAAGGCTGGGGTGATTGCATACAAGATTGCTGCACATGCTGCCGATTTAGCAAAGCAGCACCCATTTGCACAGGTTGGTTACTAGTAATTTTGAGTTACATCAGGGTTACATTGAGCTACATTGCTGTGTCCAAACATTCTCTTTGCTTTTTAACTTGAATATGGAATTGACTGTGATGCTAATGCAATATCATGAGTTGTGTTTTGCAGAAGTGGGATGATGCTCTGAGCAAGGCTCGGTTTGAATTCCGCTGGAGAGACCAATTCTCACTGTCACTGGATCCAGTGACAGCACAAGCATTCCATGATGAAACCCTTCCAGCTGAGGGTGCCAAGGTAGCACATTTCTGCTCCATGTGTGGGCCAAAGTTCTGCTCTATGAGCATAACTGAGGATGTACGCAAGTATGCAGAGGAGCATGGGTATGGGGATGAGCCACAGGCAGCCATCAAGCATGGGATGGACATGATGAGTGCAGAATTTTTGGCTGCCAAGAAGACCATCAGTGGAGAGCAATGGGGGGAGGCTGGAGGAGAGATCTACCTGCCTGAGAGCTATGTGGTTGCAAAGAGCAAACCTTCCTCCACCTCCTCTTGAGAGATTCAGTTGCATGCTGTCTCAGTTAAATAGATGTAAGTTTTTTTTTCCCTCATCCTTTTGTGCTTCCAAAGCTAACAGTGGTAGAGAGAAGGTGCTTGCTGTTATGTTGGCAATTCACGATAGCTGAAGATGTAGGGGTTAGTGCAAGCAATTATGTTTGGAATCCCACTACGTGCTTGCTTCATGTCACAGACATCATAGTTAACCTGCTTTAATGGGGTTCAACAGGTTATCTAGTCACCGATTATCTAAGAACCTGAGGTACCCTGAGTCACTGGGTGGATTTTGGCCAGTAGAAAGTGTGCACCCTTAACAACTACATAACATCTGCTGGTTGGCAAATATGGCATTAATCCTTATGTCAACAATCTTTCATCTATTGGTGATGCTGAATCAGGTCAAGTGTCAAAAATGTGATCTTTCACAAACCTTCGTTTTTACCAGCAACTAGTAGAAGGATGGATGGATGGATGCTGTGGTAGTGGTCAAGGAATTCACCATCACCTTCATGTGCAGGTCTACAGGGAGAGCTCAAAGAGGAGCTTCCATGGTGGAAAGACCCTTTTCTTGTGCAAGCTGCTCTCTACTGATGACAATGTGGATTTTGTAGTCAGTGTGGATGCTGATTAGAGTTGCATAATAGTTGGATGATAGTCTTTTCTCGTTTTATGCCTCATTGTTTGTTGACTTTTGTCTTTTTTGCACACATCGTCACATATGGACAGTTGGCTGCTTAGGCTTATATGTCCAGCAAACATCCTTGTATGCAGTGTCTGCCAAGAGATTTGATGTTTGTTTTTGTGTATTTTGTAATTCCGTGTAAGAATTCTACTTTGTTACTCGAACTAATTAGGCTTGGCACCAGGGGTGCTTGCTCAGTGGTAGCACTGGAAGCATGGCTGATAGTGCTGTCCACAGAGCAGGCTGAGAGAGTCCCTTCGCACCTGAACAGGTTAATACCTGCGTAGGGAGCGTGCCAGACCCCTTTTTGTTTGTGTGTGCCACAGGCCAGCACCTGTTAAAGCTTTTGGGGGCTGTTGCATCTTCCACCATTGCTACAGCGACCAACTGGTAAGATTCTGGTCTACCAGCACTCTTGTTCACTGCTTGTCATGTATGTCTCAGTAAGGTCTTGGATGTTATTTCTGTGCTTTCTATTTGTAATCTAGAGTTTTCTGCACATGGTTTGTAGAATTTTATGCACATGCAGCTAGATTCTGGGTAGGTGGGAAGGGGGTGAATGCCCGCGGATTATGTGGACACTATAGGCTGGTCAAAGGTGTAGCATGCTAGATCATCAGAACTGAACTGAACTCAAGTGTTGGCACAGGGCTCTCATTTGCCTGGTTATATGCATGAGCATAATCTGTCCCCTGACATTTGTCACCCTGGAAGGGTTCCTAAATTGTTATTGCAGTTGAGTAGATTATGTAGTATGCAATGTTTTTCTCTTGAGTAATTCTGAGGATGCAATGTCATTTGCTTCAGCAGCTACACGTTGACATCTTGTCGGACCCAATGAAAATGCTTGAATTTGTTCTGCTTGTTGCATGATAGAGAAGTCATGTGGGGAATGAAAGGGGGGTCTATTATTCAACTGATTGTGTCAGAGGATGTCCAGTCAGTGGTTAGTGATAAGGTGGAGACCTGCCAAAAACAAGAAGGAAATAATTGTGTTTGATGAATCTTTAGTAAATGTGTTAGAAGGTTGACCTTTTGTTTCCAAACTGCAATTTTAGTTTATTGTCGATCCAAATGCTAGAACATATAGAAAATAGCTGAGGGAAATAATTCAATGGGTTATTGAAATTCTGCAATATATGTTCCAACACATGAAGTTGGATTTATATATTTTGAGCAAAAGGTATGGCAATTGTACCATCTGTTTAGGACAAAAATTCTCTAGCATGACACTAGAAGAAGTTTGGTGTGGCAACAAACCATGTCAGTACATGTTTGTCCCATATGTTTGGAATTGCCTTCTAAAGGCACCATTCTGATTGGAACATCATGGGCCCATGTGTGCCTTGAAAGAGAGACATGCCTGTCTGGGGGCACCGTTCAAATGGGAACTTCATGGGTCAAATGTGTGTCATAGAAGTGCTCACTAGTCCACTTGATTGAATGGATACGTGGTCTACACGTACTCCAAAATGAATTGTTACAAGACTTACCATTTCAAGGGGAATTTTAACATTATAAATATAACACATGGTTTAGTTTTTATAATTTTGATGTGAATTTGGCACAAGAGTTGTATTGATAATCAAGAATTGCATCAAAGCCTACTTTCTATTGGGATATTGAACAATAAATCACAAGTTTTTGTATTGTAACCATATCTAACAACCTTACTTCCATTAGACATCCACCTACAAGTAACATTCATCAACCCACATCAAATCTCATGCAACAAACATTTTCACTTCACCCATATGAACTCAAACTTCAAAATAGGGGATTTCACATAAGTTTATCCCATAATCTTCAGGACAACGATAACAAGGGGTGTTTCATAGTGTGGCCTTGCCATTTACATTAAAAAGTATGTTAAGACAAAATAAGAATTATGGAAATTCAACTATGCAAAAATATGATCTTCAAAAACATCCTCTAAAAGAAACCAAAATCCCTCAAGATATCATAACTCTATATTATTCTCAATTTTCCACACAAGCCAAAATATCATCTTTCAAAAATCCTCATATAAAAGTAGACCTACTACCTAGGGGCCAAAATCCCTTAAGCTACTATACTCTATAATGAATCTAAACACAATATCCTTGCCTTGGTAGGCAAGGCCAATAAATGAACCATTTGTGTGATATCCTATTTTCACAAACTTGTTAGAGTTTTTTACCACAACCATTTTTTCCCAAAATTTAAATAGCCTTTACTATCCACTTCAATCTATACTATACCAGATGATTTGTTATGACAATTGAATGGCTTATCATTCATTAATCAACCTAGATGTGGGTGTATTAATCTATTGAATATTTTGGATACCTAGTAGCCCAACCTTTCTTTTTCCCTTTTGCCTAAACCTCACAAGTAATATCTTTAGAAGTTTTCACATATACTTGAACCTTTTTGATTGCACACATTCCACCATAAGTCCTTAAAATAATGACAATAATATCAAGAAAAAGGTGGGGGAAAGATCTATAAAACAATGGCCTCACCAAAACCACTTTTCCACTTAATTGAATGTGTTGGGGGTTCCTTAATAAGATATTAGTTCTAGGTGCCCACTTGAGTTCTTTTACTTCTAGAGGTGGTGGGTTTCTTGATTTGTCTCATAACCAAGAGAGAAAAAAAAAGAAAAAAGACCATGAACTTGAGACATATTGACACACATAATTCCCTTCCAGTCTCCCTTCGCGCCCTAATACATATGCACATTTTAATAACACTACAACTTTGAGCCCAAAACATTGTAGTGTAAATAGTAGAGCTTCAAGAAGACCATGTAGAAGAAGATATTGGGGGACAATTTTTAAAAGTGAAAATTTCATTGAAAAATATAAATTTAAAGCACAAGTTAGACTGATTTCCTAATGTATTTTGAAGACACCATATACAAAACAATAATGCCTCCTCAAAAATAGGAGGCACATTATGCCTATTATTTAGTATGTGTACCTAACAGGTCTCTTGAAGACATAAGGTGCCTCTTCTTTTACCACCTATAATCTAACTTACGTTACGTATAGGAGAAGGGGCCTGAGTAGAGGCCCTTGTGTGATTTGATTTCTGGTCCTTTTCCTACGTAAATCAGAGCTGGGATTTTTTCACTTTTTAGAGATAGTGCCAACACTCCACCTAACCTGCGTTTTGGTTTCCTTCTTTCTAAGGCGGGGTCTGAAATGTCTCTACACAACTGTTCATCTTTTTCCCCGTGGACGGTCTGGATGACTGAATCGATAAAAGATTATGGTAAAGACGAAGAAGGAGGAAGGGGAAAAGAAATTTCCAACGGGGAATATATTACCTAACCTGCGTGTTCGGTTTCTTCTTTCTTTCTGGAGTGTTAAAGCGGCGTGTGAGGTTGCCTTCACAACCTGTACATTTTTTTCTACGTGGACGGTCTGGATGACAGATACGTTTGGAGATTATGTTAAAGACGAAGGACCGAGGGGAAAAAGAAATTCCAAGAGAAAGAGTACATAGTAACGACCTAACACATAATACGTGTTCGTTTCTTTTGCATTCTGGAGTGCAGAGGCGGCGTGTAAGTTTTCCCTTACACAACCGTGTATCTTTTTCTCCATGGACGGCCTGGATGAGTGAGCCGTTTGCTAATTATGTTAAAGACGACGAAGCCAGGGGAAAGAAATGCAAAGCGAGAGTACTTTGTACCTAGCACCTACCCTTGTGAAGAAGACGTCGTTGCCGTTGCCGTCGTCGTCGTCGTCATCATTTTCATGCTCCTCGGCTTTGTTTGATTGTTTGTTTGCTCGTTGCTTGCTGCGAGGAGGTCCGAGGAAGAATGCAAATGACAAGAAAGAAAAGTAGTAGCAAGAAGTTCGAGGACTTGAAGAAATTAGTGCGATGAGGAACAACATGAAGTAGTGGTAAAGAAAGAGGGACTAGGGTGGGAGGGAGGAAGGAAGGAAGTAGTAGCAGTTGTCGCATTGTAAGAGGTGACGAGGAGTATCCGAGGCAGCAGCAACAAGAAGCAACGGAGAAGACGAGGAGTACGAAAAGAAGGGACGGTCTGTTGTGGCAAAGAGGAGAGGAGTAAGGAATCAGAAGATCTGTTGACGGGGAGTGGAGATATGAGGAGATGGACGAGCGCTTTGTCAAGGACGGAGATCGTATGGATATCGGTTTTGATAGTACTTGGCTTGACATCTGCGGCTTTTGCCTTTGCAGCTCAGGCCACGCGAGTCAAGGTCGTTAATTTTCTCTCTTCCTCTCTTTCTCTTTTTCCCTCTCAGCATTTCTTTGGCTGCATTTTGTTGTGAAGCATTTCGGGGAGGGAAACGCCTAGCTGATGGAGGACTCATAGTACAGCTTTTTTCGGTGTGGCTAATAGAAATGCGTTTGCGATCATGCTTGCGGGCGGGGGGGGGGATTCACAGGCAGATGAAGTAAGGCTGATTGATGGCTTATGCTATTACCCGCATAGCCCGGCCGTCTGGTTCGCATTGATCGCTGCATTGACCCTGTTAGCGGCGCAGATAACTCTGAATGCCGTCGGTGGCTGTCTTTGCTGTGCAAGAGGACCGAATGGACTTTTGTTGCCGCATAGTCCCACACGGTCCATTGCCACTTTGTCTCTTCTTTTTGCCTGGTATGCATGTTTGCCCCTCCCTCCTGGTCACGGATGATGCAGAAACACAGAAAGAGAGATGTGTGTCTATGTGCCCAACCATGAACTTGAAAAATTGTGGGGGCAAGAATCAATTTGGTTATGGTAGATTGCAATGCACCTTCTGATCAGCAACAGCTATACACTGTAACAGGATTGCTTTCTTCAATGGATTTGTATCATTACTAGCGGGAGCAAGTCTCAACAGCCCTGGACGAAACAACACTCCCCCAAATGGATATAGATGCTATGTAGTTGGGCCTCTGGTGTTTGTTGCAGGTGGGCTACTCGCAATTGCCACTGTGGTATTTGGAGTTAACTACTATATACTATCGTCCTCTCTTCGGAAGTCTACTTGGGGAAACACACTTCCTCAGCATGGACAGGATGGGATTGTCATGGGACAGCCAGCATATGGTGGTGCCCAACCTTACATTCCTCAGCAGGTCATTCCTCCTCAAGCATACACATTTCAACCATTTCCACAAGGCACACAGTATGCAACTGTTCAGTATCCGGGGCCCTCTTATCCCATATATGGACAGGATAGTCATGCAAAATAATAGCACACAAGGTATTTTTTGTGTTTTTCTTTAGCTTTGGGTTTCATGGTTATAATGCACCCACTGCAGTGGAGGTATTCTCTCTCTAGGATGCACAAAGTGTAAATAGATGAAAACACTCCTCTGTTTGTTTCACCTCCTTCTTTGTTCCACTGAACATAATGACCAAGTGGTCTGCAGTGCAAATGGTAGATGTTTTGGAAATGCAGCAGAGAGAGTTTTTCCTAATAGTAGCCCAGGTTTTGTTTCTACTGCTAACATTTGCGGATAGCCTTACTGAGCTCTGCTTGTTGATAAACTGAGGGACTCAAAAGCTTTCAGGTTGCTCTCATGTTCATGCATAAGTTTGAACACAGGAACATATTGGCTGTTCCTGGAATTTTTTTGTTGATCACAGTCTTGAAGACTGGGTTGATCACACCAATTTCCTTCAAGGAAGGTCAGACATGGAAATGCTTTCTCTCAAAGCTTCATGTCTTAAGTTATATGTCATGTTTGCTCTGTTTCACACCTTCAATATCCAAGAGTAAAGCAAAAATGACAGCAGTGACAACTTTGAGGTGGGTGTGTTTTTGAATGGATTTTTTGTTTGTTGTGCATTCTATTCCATCCTCTAGAGATCTCTTTCTTGATTATGCTCCATGGTTTGAAGGTTAATCATAAAGAGTAAGAGATGTTCATATGGGCTAAATTCTATGGAATACTAATTTCTTTAATGCCTCAACTTTTGGTTACTTAATTTAAAGTTGAAATGAGACACCATTTAAGAAACCGCTACAACTTGCAAAGATGTCCAGCTTTGAAGTGGGACAAGTGAATTGTGGGTGTGGGAAAATAGTTTTGTAGTTCTCGGTTGTTTTGGAGAATTAGAAGTAGCTATGAAGGGATTGTGTTGGAATTTTTTAGTTTGTTGCTTGTAGGCAAAATGATTATGTGGGAAAAAACTGCTCATGTACTGTATGATTGAAATCTCAAAGCCCTAATTCTCATAAGAAATGGTGGGTGTTCAAAAGATCATTTGGTAGGAAATTGTATGAAAATATATCATTATACAAAATCGAAAAAATGTAACATTATGGTGTTACATGCCCCCAGATTGGTTGCATTTCGTTAGATTAATTACTTTACATTTTGGCTGAGTGTTTTGAATTGCAGAGGGGATTCCAATGGGTCAGGAGAATTTGAGGTATTTGGCATCTCAAAGTAGATCAGATGATGGTCCTTAAAACACACCAAAAAAAGAGGGTTTGTTGTGAGTCTGAATTACAAGTTGAACCAAATTGCATTTAACTTTTTTTTTGGTGTACTTTGTATTGATAGGGTCGCGTGGAGCTTTCTCTTATTAAAAAGCACTATGTTTTTGCTATTTGGATTTTATGAGTTATGTGTATAATGTTGGAAAATTGATAGAGGATTGATGAGAGAATAGAGATTGATTGTCAACGAGCTTGTCACCCAACTTTAGGATCACATAAATGTTGCAATGAGTCTGTGATTCACTGTTTAGCTCTGGCTTAATCTAAATAGGAAGTGAACACCCTATGTAAATGTTACATACTTTAAAAATGCTTGCACAAGCACAAAATCATCATCTCATGCAGGCTAGAAATATTTAAGTAAGATTACCTAACCTATCTCATAGTTTCTAAAATATGTGCATGTAACACAAATATCTGAAATAACTATAACTTGAGTTCCAAAAAATACTACTTCAAATTAAATCGTTTTTCAACACATTCAAAAAATATATCATTACCTATATCCATCCTTCAATACCATGCAAGAACTTGGGGTCATTTCTTTAATCAACCCTAAATCTTAAACACCTATTGGTATAGTTATTCACCCTCATATTTTTTGACCTCTATCCACCTAAACCCTAAGGCATCCATAATTCTCTCCCAATCTTTTGAGCAAAAAATGCACCTGGCGCTTGTCTCATAGATGACAACCAAATTTTTGCCTTGTATGTATAAGGGTTGTGTATTGAAGAAATATACCATAGTATTTGGGCAGCTTTGGCAGTTCTCTACCGAATAATTAATTTAATATAGAATTTTTGATTTGACAGCTAGCTTTTTAAAGTAACTGTTTTGGTCAGCCAGGTCTCTGGATCAAAACTGGCTGACAGTTAAAATGTGTTGTTGAATTTCGACAAAAAGGGCTGAATTTTTAAAATTTTTTTTTGGCAAAGTTGAAAGTAATTTAATTTATGCCTGAAATTTTTTTTGAAAATTTTGGCGAAGTGGAAAATAATTTAATTTATGCTGAAGCAGCCCAGGTATTACGATATACCCTTACAAATCTGCCAAATATTGCCTTGTAAGTACAGGCTGTGCACTATTATAAAATGAAAATATATGCGATATTACCAATCCTTGTGACCTTGGGCATCATAGGATTCCTCCCAATGATAGGCACCGTAGGATGACCCCCTTGTGCAAAAGGTGAAAAGCAAACAGGAAAAACAGGAGGGAATGTGAGAGTGCAAGTGAGCCAACCCCGTGGAGAGCACATAATCAAGTGGAATTTGTGCTCTACAAAAAAACCTCCTGTGATCTCTCCAGTGGATATAGAGAGTGCCTTGCAGAGTGCAAAATCCCACCAGGCTTCTCGAAAATGGGAAGTTCTTCTCCTATAAGCAGTCCATTTTGGAAAAAACCTAACGTCATTCTTTACCTGGTGGGCATAACAGAAATTTACAAAAAAAAAAAAACCAAAAACAAAATGCAAGTTAGCATTGTGGGTAGTACATCACATGGGTGAGGGTTTTACGGAGGTTTCTCTCTTTATGCATGGTAAAGCACATTGACAAGGGCATCATCAAAATCAAGTGTGTTCTACAAGTGCCTCATGCAGGCCCTTCTTTTAATAATGCTTTCACCGTTGTGTGTTATCATACATGTAAAGGATTGTTACATTTTGTTTCATTCATATATTTTGGTCCCTTGTTGGGTTGAAGAATTTTGGATTGTTGACATTGTAAGAACAATAATTTACACAATTCAAATACTAATGAAGTTATTTATTCATCAACTTGTCCCTTTTCACTATCCATATCATTCTAGTATTGTTCCTTTGTGATGTCACTCTCATAAGAGCACTTTACTAAGGAGAATCGTCTATCCCTCGACAATGTCACTCTCATAAGAGCACTTCACTAAGGAGAATCGTCTATCCCTTGACAATGTCACTCTTGTAGCAACACTTTGTGGAGGAGAAGAGTCTGTTGACAGATCCTTCCAAATTTTTGACACCCTTGATGTATTGAGGTCAAAAAATCTCAAATTCAAAAGGGTGTGCTGATGATAGACCCTTCTCCTATACAAAACACCTGCTCTAACAAGCATTTAAAAAAACCTCCAAAAAAACAAAAACCTTAATAAATTTAGTGCACAAAGTAACTTATCTTTATAAGTAGAGACAGCTAGTGGAGAAATGTTTTTTTTTTGTGTAGGGTAAAAGCCTGAGGGCAAGGGCATTACTGAAATAAGGGCCTGTGTGAGGTGATAGCCAAGCAGAGGCCCAATTTTGGTGATGCCCTTGCCCGACTTGCTTTAACTGATGTAAAGACAGACCAAGTGAAGGAAAGGAACTATTGTGAGACAAAACTGCCCACTCAAAAAAATGTACGTGCTCTCTTTCGACCAAATTTTTTGCTCTGCAATGTTACTTTCAAATACACTAATTTTCTGGAAGAAGTTACTTTTTTTCGTGAAATTCCCTGTAAAATAAAAGAAAGAGACAGATTAGTAACTAGTGAATTACTGATTTTCAAATCTCCAACAAGATTCATCTCGACCGTGCAATCGTTGGACCGTTCAGCTCTCTCCACGAACACAACCCAAGACGTTGTGCCCTGCCCCCGTCTACTATCGACCGTTCCTTGAATGCTTCAATGTACGAGATGATGCCACGTCTTTCCCTGCGGGCGCGGTGCTTCGTTTAGGGTTTGGAGAACGCGCGCGCTGTTTCTCCTTTTTCTTTTGCTTTCGGGGATTTTTTCTGGAGCTTTTGCTTCTGTGTTTGGTTTGCTTTACCCGGAGCCTTTTAGCGTTGGTTTCAAGACAGATTGTCTGCGCGGACAGAGACGGACGGTTTAGGAGACTCTGTTGCAGTTGCAGCAAAGTTTTCCTTTTTTTTTTTCTTTTGCGGAGGTTCAGAAGGCGTTGAACTTTGTAAGAGCAAAGCTTGGCGATCGTTGTAGGTTCGAAGACGCGACAGAGAGCGGCATCATGGGAGACACATACCAGGAGACGGAGGAGTTGCTCGACTATGAGGAGGAGGAAGATGCCGCTCCCAATGGCGTTGGAGCCAAAGCCGCGGGTGACGCTGTGAAAAAGTAAGTGAGGCGCCTCTGTAACAAGGAAACTAGAAAACCTCTTTCTTTCTATTTCACTGTATGCGTCGGGGGAAGAAGCAGAACAGGGTAGAAAAAGTCGGACGAAAGAGAACGGTCGTCGACTGACCTTATCCGATAACAAATATGGTTGATTGTCTTTTCTTTTCCAGTAGAGCCACTGCCTCCTTTGTGGAGTCGATCGTATCGTTTTCGGAAGATATAAGGGAAACTTGCGATGCTGTGATAGTTTAGTCCGGCCCCGACCGTCAGTTTCACCAAACCTCGGAGGGATGGTTTCTGTTTTTTTCTCCTTGCATAAGGGCTTAAGGGACCATTCCCTGAGGAAGACCAAGCGAGGCTGGTGTGGCTAAGCAACCAAACAAGAAACCAGATTCTGACCATGTGTTCTCTTGTCTGGCAGGGGTTATGTCGGTATTCATAGTTCTGGATTCAGAGACTTCCTCCTAAAGCCTGAGCTTCTGCGGGCAATTGTAGACTGTGGGTTTGAGCATCCATCTGAAGGTTTTAACTCCCAAGCTTTCTGACTTGCTTTCAGTGGGTCTACATTGTCAGGTTAATTGTAGAGAATGATTACTTTCATCAACCTTGATATAAAGCATCATCACAGTTTTTGTTTTGTTGAGGTTTGCACTTCTCAGCTGCGAAGCAGGCAGATTTTTGAACTATGTGCGCATGAAATTGCTTTTTGCCAGTTTGGTTCACAACTATTGTTCCTCTGTGCAGGTAAATCTTTTTTCCACAACTTGAAATTGGAGGAGTCATGATATTGAGGTTGGACATTCATCATGCAAACGGGGCTGCTATCTAACAAAGGCATTGCGATCATTGGGTGATGGAATGGAGCAGTTCAACATGAGTGCATACCACAGGCAATTCTTGGGATGGATGTCATCTGCCAGGCCAAGTCAGGAATGGGGAAGACAGCAGTGTTTGTCCTTTCTACGCTCCAACAGATTGAGCCTGTAACTGGACAGGTGGCGGCACTTGTCCTTTGCCACACTCGAGAGTTGGCGTATCAGGTAGACCACTCATTCTGCATTGCTGAGCTAGTTTGTCAAGATGAGATTTCCCCTTCCAGATTTACAGTGACATGCTGGGTTTGCGATCCCTGTTTTCACTGTCCACCATTGACACATTTCCTTAAAAGACTGGCTGATATAGAGGTTTTAACAGACCAGAACTTGTGTGCTGTAGATCTGCCATGAGTTTGAGAGGTTCAGCACCTACCTTCCTGACATCAAGGTGGCAGTGTTCTATGGTGGTGTGAACATCAAGACCCACAAGGACCTGTTGAAGAATGAGTGCCCTCATATTGTGGTAGGCACACCTGGCCGAATTCTGGCGTTGACTAGGGACAAGGACTTGAGCCTCAAGAGTGTGAGGCACTTTATATTGGATGAATGTGACAAGATGCTGGAGTCACTTGGTATGTGTTTCCTTTTTCCCCATTACAAGGTCATCAGTCCTGACTAGGAGGGTTTTGAATTGGTATCAGTCCGTATCTAAGGATGTGGAATGTTGGGAACCAATGCTGACCAGAGTCTTATTTGCAATGTGAAAAAATTGTGTGTTTGGCTGTCTATCTGTATTTTTTGGTGGTACTTTTCAAAATTTATGTGTTCTATTAGCATAGTTGTGGTTATAAGTTGTTGATTTGCACTGATAGACAGAGACTGTGTTGTAGACATGCGAAGGGATGTACAGGAGATTTTTAAGCTAACCCCTCACGACAAGCAAGTTATGATGTTTTCTGCCACATTGAGCAAAGAGATTCGACCTGTCTGCAAGAGATTCATGCAAGATGTAATGTCTTGCAGCCAACTCATTCCTTTACTAGTCTGAGGACACAATCTTTCTTTCTTGGTGCTGAAAACTTGCTAGTGTCCTTCTTCGTGGCTCATTTTCCTTGTCTAAGGGTGGTTGATGCAACTCAGAACCTTGTTGCTTTAATTTGCTCTGACTTGACAGTTTGACCAGACTTCATCACAGAAGTCATGGATGCAGTGGTGCTTATGTTGGGGTTCTCCTCCACGTGGCAGTGGGGTTAGGGTGGATGGAGCTACTATTGTTATTATTGCATAAGAGTTTTCCAGTAATCATGGGGGAGGTGATCCACCAGAACTAGCAGGCATCCTTGGTCTTCAAATCAGGGGAAAGGTTTTCTAGTGTTGTATTCTCTCTCCATCTTCTATTTTCAACATGCTGCGCTGATGACAGTTGCAATGAAGGCAAAAATTGTCGTCTGTGGGAGTTTCCTACTCATGTGATTTTGACATCCAAATGCCTCTCCTAGGGAACAGCAACAGGTTCCAGAAAGCTGGTCGATCAACATTCTTATTTACTTGGCAGGCAGTAGCAGCAGTGTACTCTCACTTGTATTGGAACTTTAAATTTTTCTTACGAAGACTGCTAAGGGGAAAAGCTTTGAACATGCAAATTGGCTACTTACACCTGGTTGGCATTGGAAAGCAAGTGTGCCATGGGGCCATCACAGTTGAATAACCAAGAAGCAAGCACAACCTCCTCATGTCTGTGTCTGTGTGTGTGGTCCATTGGTTTTGGTGGTGCTTCAAATAACAGCCCATGGAGATATACGTGGATGATGAGGCAAAGCTTACGTTGCACGGTCTTGTTCAGGTTAGATTTCTTTGATGATAGCTTCAGGTCTAGAGCCTTTCCATAAGATGGCAAGGGTGCATAGACATCAGCTGATGTAAAAATTGCTTGGGGAGAGGAGAAAAGATAAGTGATTTCACTGAATTAAATTGAAGAAAGATCCTAACAAGGTTTGCCTCACCTAAACTTGCCTGTGTGTGGAAGTTGGTTGGAATCCACCACAAGATGTTGATTTCTTGTTTGAATATTTTGGGTGCATATGCACAATGTGTAGCACTACATCAAGTTGAGTGAGGTGGAGAAGAATCGGAAGCTCAATGACCTGCTGGATGCGCTCGACTTCAATCAGGTTGTCATCTTTGTGAAGAGTGTGAGCCGTGCTGCAGAGTTGAATAAACTGTTGGTGGAGTGCAACTTTCCTTCCATCTGTATCCATTCGGGCATGTCACAGGAGGAGCGGTATGTATCTGGTCAAGGTTTCTATCTGCTGGTTTAAATTAACTTGATGTTTACTATGACTATTCGATGGAAAGATCAAACCAAGCAGCAAACCAAGTGGTAGCTGGTAAGATCACCTTCCAACTGGAAGGTTTCTGATCATGTGCTTATGGATGCTTAGGTTGACAAGGTACAAAGGTTTCAAGGAGGGACACAAGCGGATTCTGGTGGCCACTGACCTGGTTGGACGAGGCATTGACATTGAGCGTGTTAACATTGTCATTAATTATGACATGCCTGAATCTGCAGATACATACCTGCATCGGGTGAGTGTGTTGCCTTACATTGCTGTATAAATTTTTAACTGCCTTTGTAGGTTTGTGCTGGGTTATGGAATTTGAAGAGTTTTCTTCCATGTTTTTTTGACAATGTTAATGATGGGTCAAGAAATATATTCTGGCTTGCTGTGGATATAATTTATGCTCATATTAACTGATCAGTTATTGCATGTTTCACTAGGTGGGAAGAGCTGGTCGCTTTGGAACTAAGGGTCTGGCCATCACATTTGTTTCTTCTTCCTCTGACTCAGACGTCCTGAATCAGGTAACCTTTTCCAGCACATTTTACTCTTAAGGTTGAAAAGTGTTTTTGAACCATTATTGTACTCTGAATAAATGAATTTGATCTCTTCTTTCTATCATTTGTTTTTCTTATCTTTGGATCTGCTTGTCTTGTCAGGTGCAAGAGAGATTTGAAGTTGACATCAAAGAGCTACCAGAGCAGATTGACACTACCACTTACAGTGAGAATTTTATTTCCTCTCAGCAATTTTTCATGATTTTTCTCTTTGGTCTGTTAGCATTGACACTGTGTGCTTTAAAGAGGGAAGTATTTGAGCATCTCATTTCTTATGCTGTTTGTACTGATGTGCAGTGCCATCATAGAGCCCAGACGTATGACGAGAAGGTGGTGGCTTTATCATGCTATGTTATAAAATTTGGAGCCAGGAAGACATGAAGAATAGTAGGATCCTAGACTTTGTAGTGGTGCTATCCCTTGCTGCCTTGGTTATTTTGCAGTTATGACTCTGGTGCTGGGTTATTTGAAAGGTTTACACCCTTTTATTTTTGGTTGTCATGTCCTTTATGTTTGACCCTCAGTGTTTGGCTTTTTTGTTTGTCCAATTGCATTTCCTTTAGGTTTTGGTGGGATACACAGGTCAACCAGAGATCCTTTGGGATGTTATAGTGTTTGACATGCAAAGTTTATCAAATTTTAGTTCCTGTTGGTTTTAGTGGAATGCAGAGTACCCCAGGGATCCTTCGTGATGTTTTAACTTTTAACCTGTGTTCATTTACATTTCCACATTGATTCCAAGTTGTCACATATATGAGACTGCTGAGTTGGCTGCTGTGTGTGGATCTTGTAGTCCCAGATCTGGCTCTGGGCTAAGTATTGTTCTTTGTGTGTTGTTTTCAATATGCGGTGATTCATAATGGTTCCTGCTGTCAAGAAATTCTATCGGCATGTGCTCCTGCATTGGATAAGTCCAACATAATGTCATTGGAAGGCTTGTTCCTCTCATTGGCTACGAGCTGGTTTGGATTGCCGCAGGAGGAGATGACAATTTTGTGATGCTTTTGACTGGTTTTTAAAAATGGTAATCTGGCTTTGGTGCAGTTTTTGCAATCACTTAGCAGTTTTGGCATTCTGCATGTGGCTGGGTCATTTGAACTGGTTATGAAATTGGATGGGAACTAGCTCCTGGTCATGGCATTGCAGGTTAATTGCAACCAAAACTCATCTGAGAACCAGAAACAGACCTGGGGTTGAAAAACTGGAATTGTACTATGATTTGTTTAAAAAAATTTGTTCTGGTTAAAATGTTTTCTTGCTGTTTCAAGTAGCTTCCCTGTAACTTTCTTTTGCATTCATTGTCCTTGAGTTGTCATGTTTATAAAAAGCTACCAAATTGAGGTATTTCAATTTTTGCTCAAAATTTCTTAAGAAATACTAAAGACAAAGCATTTTCTTCAAGCATTTCTTTTTGGAGACACCCCTTTCCGAAGCTCTTTCTACAATCTCAACTTCAGAAAGTAGCTAACATTGCACCTAGGACATGATCTTTTATCTTTTTGATTCAAGTCCAATTTCTTTTTTTGCATTGTTACATTTTCATATTTTGAATATTGGAACCAAGTTTGGAGATTACACAAAACCAGAAGTTATTTAACTTGAAAATGAAAACAGAACCAGAATCAGGGGTTATTAAAAAAAAACCAAAACCAATCTAACTTATAAAAACCAGAATCAGGGGTTATTCAACAAGAACCAAAACCAATCTAACTTAAAAAAACCAGAATCAGGGGTTATTTAACCAAGAATTAAAGCCAATCTAACTTGAAAATTAGAAAAAACCAGATTCAAGGGCTAATTAACCAAGAATTGAAACTGATCTAACTTGAAAATGAAAAAAGAGCTGAAACCATAACTAAAAAACCTGAACCAAAACCAAGTCCCATATTTGAAATGAAAAGGAAACAGAACCAAACAAGGAATGGTCCCTTCAAGGAGGGTAGGAACCAAAACCCTCCTCTGGAACTGGCCAACACTGCTCTGGTACCCAATAGTGGGAAGATAGAAAGAATACAGGAAATGAGGGTCTCCCAGCTGTCAATAGCAATTATTGTTGAGAAATTGTCTCAGCATTAGAAAGAAACAGATTCCCTTTGTCATGAGAGAATGTCACGTGTGAAAACTACACTGGAAGAAAGTTCCATGCCTTGGAATAAGCGAGGGGGAAGGTATCCTGGAACTCAAACCTATCTGCTGATAGCAGCTATATTCAGTGTTCAAGCACCAAGACTACTGAAGAACTTGGAATGAAAGATTTGTCAAACAGTGCAAAATGCAATGCCATGGACCCAAACTGTAGTCAACTGCACAGATAATAAGCTCTGTTCCCAAGCAAATAGAAGGCCATGTATTCTTCAAGGTACTTGAACCACTCCACGGACAGAATGGGTGCAGAAGCACTCTGAGACATGACATTGGGAATCTGAGAGAAGTCTGCTGGAGGATGCATTTTGCTGGTTCTCATGCACTTATTACAATACCATGAATCCCACAAACCAGGACTAATCTCCTATCATATTTTGACAAAAAGAGGCACCAAACATAACCTAATGAGTAAAAACTGTGAGTTCAGGGAAGTTAGATTACCTTCCATTTCAGCTTTGATAGACAGCTGTGCATTTTCCATCATCATCCATTCTAGAGATTGAAGCATCTTCTTCCATACCAATCATCTCTCCACCAAGGAGCTGCAGTAGGGCTGCCCAACATGACATGCTCCAAGTCAGGCTCTTTCGATTGGGGAGACCCTCCTGGCTCAAGAGGGTTGATCAAACTACAACCTACAGCACATTAAATGTGATATATCAAGGACATGGAACTGCAGATACATGGTTCTAATGGACACGCAGAAAGTAACATTTGAGGGAGAACAACCTCCAGCAAGCTGTTCAAAAGCTTGCCCCACAAAGCTGCATTTTCCCCTTCATGGCTCCCACTCATCTGCATGCTGGTCATTCCCTGTATGCAACCCAGAAAGACTAACTTAAAACAAAACCTCATGATGATACAAATGGATAACTTCTTGAAGTTCTTAAAAGAAGAAAGTGAGCATGAATATCATTTTAAGTTTGATAATCAACTGTTAAGGTTATTGCTTTATAGATGCCAGAAGCTGGGTGGAAATAGTCAGCCAAGATATTCAAGGAGTTGAGACTTAAGACCTAGAAGTTCTGTAAACTAATCGCAATTGCTGGCGGTAGCTGACAATCATCAAGTGAAACAACCCAATGCTTCAACCATGGCAGGCTCTTCATCATCCTTGTTCATCAAGTCAAAGGAATGAAAGGTCCCATTTTATACAGCCGTTCATATGACTGACACTTTTCCCTATCACCCTCACACAGCTCACCTGCTGTCAGCTGAAAGCCAGCCAATCTAGGTAACTAAACACCACAGCTGAGTGATGTAATGAAACAGCAAGACCTGGTAAATGAACAGAATTTGGATTTGTCACAATTTCCAACTTAGAAGAAAAAATCCTCACAGTGATAGAGAAATCTGCATCCAGCTCACTCCACAGCAGGAGGTGCAAGAGATACCAACCTACCATAATGCAATAAAAATGAAGCAATGAAGGTCCAACAAATGTGCACAATTGCCTACTGAAGGCTTAGCAGAAGCTTCAAGATGGAAAAGCTCACAGACAGCAAACTGCAGTCCAGATGTTGTGGGAAACAAGGCCATGGATGCCCCAGCTTTTACATTGATTCAATGTCCTGGCAAACTGACAACTCAGCAGTGTCATCCAGATGTTGAGGGTTTGACACTGTCATTTCAACAAATCATTCCTGTTTGCCATATAGTTCTGTGAACCCCATACAAGTAAAAACCCTAAAAGACAAGTCATTAAAAGCATGATGACATTGAGAAGAGGATTTTGTAAAAGAATTGATTAATGGGCAGAAGCCACAAGCTCTGGTTTGCTACTTGCTTGGGAGCAAGAAGAGCCTGGGAATTGTCCGATATCTTGGCCCTCAACATTTGAAAAGCCCGTGTCTAAGCCTATGCTAAATTCTTCAGGGTTCAAATCCCCCCTATCCCTGTATTCGGCAATCTGCGCCCCATCCATCATCACATATAAGTCAGAATGCCATCCAATAAATACTTAGCTCATTAGCCTCTACCCAAACAGCATTCTTATCAAATGTCATTTCTGCCAGCACTCCAGAATTGTCATCTGAAGTACTACTATATTGCCATATGGAGGATGATTCCTGCAAGTTTGCTGATGTGAAAACATAATTAGTTACTGCACAATGCAATTAGGCATCAAACATACTAATATCACATAATTACTGGCCATAAGAGAGCATAATGGGATCAGTAAATGCTTTATGAGGAATTTCTTCTTTCATGTCTGCTAACTGACTGGGTTCTCTGTGAAAAAACAAATGAGGATTATTTAAAGAGTGCTTACATGATGAGCCAGAGCCATGCCACTTAATGCTGCTGCCTCCAAGCTTGAGCCCAAAAGCCAATCACCACAAATGCCCACCCTTGCATGTGCGTCAAATATGCAGGGCACTCCTGGTGTGTTTACTGGAAGTGCTGCACCCCTGACAAAAGTAAACCCAACATTCCATCAATATGACCACTCTTGGGTCCTCTGAACTCTGAACCTGTCATTCCATCATATCCATGAGGATTGCAGAGAAATCTCCGCAACAAAACATTGAAGGTAACACAACAATGAGTGCTGATATAACCTTGAGAGTTGCTCACAAAGTTTCAGACCATCACTGTCGTCATGAATAGCAGTGATGAACTGCCATGACCACCCATCATCAGCTCTAATGATGGGTGCAGATATGTATATAGCAATCAGTCCAAAGTTTCAGCAAACCATTATACAAAATCTGTGTCCTGAGATTCTGTTGCATTTCCAGAAGCAACTGGAAGACTCAGTCATGCTGTTGGCTAGCACTCAAGAGACATAGCTAATCAAAACAGTTGATAATATCCTCATTCAAGCTAAAATGAGCTTGTGAGAGTATTTTAGCTCATTCCTGTACAAGGAAGCATCTAAGCCTATATAGAAGAAAGTGGATGGGCCTCCTGCAACCTGAACATATCCTTAAACTACAGCACTGCTGACTACTGGGATGCAGAACATCTGCTAAAACAAATTGAACACATCTCCATGAAATTGGAGAGAAACCTCATCCACAAGAACATTAAATCAATCGGTTAGATGTTAGGACAATAATGGTCTCCTTCTCAGCAGAGTCCTATTGCACAACTTCATCTTTTCCCTGTCATGCTCAAGGAAAATTGCTAATAGCAAAAACTTGGGGCTCTCCTGATAATATCAGATGGCCAAATGGCAGCCAAACCAGCAGCTAGTGTACATTTTTGCTTTCATAAACAGAAGTCCACAGATCACATTGTTATTCCTCAATCTGGTGCATAGCACTTTTCAATCAGTCTTAAGTTCTTTGGAGGTTGCATCTGCAACAGTCAGATCCCACTTAATATTGCAATGGACTTTCTGCAACAGCAAGCTGCTCCTTTTTCTGGAGGAGTTTCTCCAACTCCTGTTTCCAATTTCCTTTGGACCCATAGGGAGCTTCCATTATCACTTATTGAGAAGTCTGCAGTTTTCCATATCTGTGGAGTTGGAAAAGAATAAGGGAATCCAAATTTGATCCAAGGAGTTCAGAGAAATCACCATAGCTGAGGTCGCACATAGAAAGGAACAGGCATTGAACCCTCTGGGAGCCCGAGTGCTAATTCTGCACCCTGAAGCATCTCCCTTTTCACCTTCTCACTTTTCAATACTGGAATACTCTCCTGCATTAAACAGGTCAACAAACTATTGAATCCAGACTTGACATAAATTGACAAAATAAGGTTCCACAGGTGAATGGAAATTCTACACCACATTTTCTCAATGACTGAAGATCGGAGAAACTAGGTTTAATAAAAGAGGTGAAGAGTTTCTCACCTGTGGAACCTTATTTTTCTTTCCAAAAGCAGCTGTGCTGAAGAATGTCCAACAATGAGGAGCCCTATCTTTTGAAAGTGGAAGTTTGCTTGTGTTATTACCCATCCATGAAATGGCATTGACACCCTCAACAAATGCGCCATCTAGTGCACGGCTATCCAACCCCAGGGGTGAAGGAAGAGGTTCATCAAATGCAGCCATCAACGCCCATATGGAGCTTAATTCCAGTCTCTGAAATGCATAACAAAATTCCCAGCATATCAAACCTGGTCAACAGGATATCCAGAGGAACTCACTTATAGAAAGGGAAAAAATTGAAAGCTGATTCAACGGTTTATGCAAAGTGAAGGACCTTCATCTGTTTGAAGACTAGTGGTGCACCTGAAGGTGCAAGCAGGCGGTTAGCACATTTTCCTGCAATACATGAGAGACATTTCCGAAGGATGCAAGTGAGCAGAAGATTTTGATCAGCCATAAAGGACAGAAAAAAAGTCCCTGGAAAAAGTATTGGTCAAATTAGTAAATACCCTGATCTATCAGACTAGAGGAAAACTAAGCCAGCTTTGCTGGGCAGAATCAGCCCAGGATCAGCAGCTCCTACAGGATTGCTAGATTCATATCACCACAACCCATAAAAGCTATTTGCTTGCAACTGGATCAAGGGCAAGTTGAAAATCACCATTATGAGCGATCACAACAGCATCAAAAGTGCCTTCAGACTGTCCATTTTCACTCAACTGCCAGGAGTTGCCGCGAGCACTGATATGGCTTATCCATACAGGCCTTCTCACTTCAATCAACCGCCCCTGCAATAAAGAAAAAAAACTTCAATGATGAAAAATCTAATGCACTCCAAGCCAGTCTTCTAATGAAAGCTTGTCTCCTCTTTTATCATTGTTGTCTCAGCCCCCGTACAAATTTTTTTCTGTTCTGCTGATACATGTGCACCAGCTCTGTCTAAAACTTGTTTGCACATCTTCTAAAAGAAAAAGGCCTTTACCTGTGAAACCATGTGATCAGCCAGAGGCCTCATACCATGAACTCCAACATAGCGAGGCCCATCAATCAGTTCTTCAAACTGGCCACCATTTCTTAAGGTCCCAACAACACCCGTCCATTCCTTAACTGCACCTTCTTTGATCCATCTATCCACAAGCTTGTGGAAACGTGGATCTGAAACTGTGAAGTATTGAGCAGCATGGTCAAATACCAGGGACTGCCCTTCCCGAGTTTCAATATCTCTTGTTGCCATCCTTCCCCCTAGCCCATGCTTTCCCTGCAGGGTCACATGCATCATGCTTAAGTCAGATCTTCAGGGATACATTAGAAGTTTGAGCAAAGCTTTGACAAGTCCAAACCTTATATGCTAATGATACAAAAAACACTGAACATTCACCATCTCTGTATCCTGACATAGAAACTTGAAAACTTTGAACAGAGTCCTGAACAGGAGAAGCACACACATATCTAATTCCCACAAATGTAAAACAACAACACCCATAATAAGCATTATTGATTGACATTGGGTATCTCATAAAACAAATCACATGATCAGGATTTACCAAATGCTTCCTCCTTTGGGTTTAGGGTTTAAGGTCGAGGGTAGATGAGGACTAGGGTTTAACAAATTCACAGCAATCTGGAAAATTCCAGAATTGTAAATAGCTCACATGGCATGAAGGAAAAAAAAAGGTCCAGAACTGTGGGAGGGCAGGCTTCTACTTCTCCCTCAACACCATTTGTAACACTGAAAGCTCTGGTGTTTTTCACAAATGGCTAGGAGCTTGCCAGCATCATCAAGGATGATGATGATGATGATGATGATGATGATGATGATATGGATGTAGAAAACTAAGCCACTACAATTCCAGCAAGCAGCTGTGCATGGCAAGCAGAATGAAAGGATTCAAGAAACCAACACAAGACAAGAAGATGGGTTCCAGAGAGACACAGAGACAGAGACAGAGAGAGGCTATGGCAAGAATGTCTGTTGGGGGACACAGACCGTATCAAAGACGGTGGAGGAGATGCCTAGTTCTTCAAGAGTGAGGGCGCACACGAGACCTGACATGCCTCCTCCAAGGATGGCAATCCGTGGTTGCTTGTTCATGGGAGTGGCAAACTGCACCTGCTCAGCTACAGCAGGCTCCTTCTTCCGCTTCCTCTCCAGCTTCGGATCCTGCTTCCACCATTCCTCAACTCCTTCCAAACCCTCGCTCTCCTCCCCCTCTCCTCCTCGTTCTCCTTTCCTCGGAACTTCAGAGCTTCTGGTCTCTCTTCCTCGCCTCTGGTTGTTGTTTTCTCCTCCTCTTCTGTCCCTTCTTGCATCTGCTTCGGAGGAAGTGCTCCGAGGAGCACCTGCATTTCTTCCCCTAAACTCTTCTCTGCTTTCTCTCTGAGGCTCTCCTCGTCGCTCGCTCGCTCTGCGGGGAGGCTCGTCCTTTCTCGGCCACGGTTTTTTTCTCTCTCCCTGAGAAGGCGGCCGCGGCCTTCTTTCTCCAGAAGAACTTGCTGGTTGAAAAGAGCTTCCAGAGCTTCTAAAGCTTCTGTCGCTGATCCTTTCTTCTCGCTTCTCCCCTGAAGTGCTCCGGGTTTCGCCTGCCATGATGCCCCTCGAGAATCGGTCTCCATCTCTTTCGTTGCCGCTAAAGCTTCGCACATAAACATCGTCGGCGTCGTCGTCGTCGTTCTTCTTTCCCCTCACACTGGACGAAGCTCTCACCTCCACCAGCCCGGATGCCTTTCCATCTCCCGGACTGGCTACTGGCACCTCCGGCGATCTCTGCAACGCGAAATCCGAGAGAAACCTTGGAAACCGCGAAACTCGAGTCCGAAGAGCCGACACAGGCCAGGATCTCTTCCTTCCGGAGAGCAGGAAACAACAAGAATTGGTGGTGAGAGAAAAAGAGAGCGAATTCTTGCTCCAACAATTCAGCTGCTGCAAAAAAGGAGCAGGACACACCACGCACACAGACCCAATGGATGTGTACATCGCAAAGAGAAAATAGTCCAAAAAAACACCAAATCGCTGCTGCAGCGAGAGAGATGAAGACGTTGCGAGCTCTCTCTCTCTCTCTCTCTCTCTCTTCCCGCAACAAACAAGGCCTGAATGGATTGAGTTTAGGGTTTGCCGCTCTAGCATTCAGTTTAGGGTCTGCATTGCAATGCTCCTTTGGGTTTTGTTTTGCATTGAACACGATCCCACAAAAAAGGCCTGAGGAGATTGAGTTTAGGGTTTGCATTGCATAATCCTTTTGGGTTTTGTTTGTACTTCATGAGATTCCTCAAAACAGGCCTGAGTGGATTGGGTTTTGGCGCTCTTGGACTGAGTTTAGGGTTCACATTGCATGCTCCTTCGGGTTTTGTGTGCATTGATGATCCCACAAAAAAGGCTTGAGTGTATTGAGTTTATTAGGGTTTGGCGCTCTTGGATTGAGATTAAGGTTCGCATTGCATGATCCTTTTGGGTTTTTTTTTGGCATTTCATGACCCCTTTTGGTTTACCCTGGTGCTTGCTTCTTTCATAGATGGACCTCAAAATTGCCATGGAATCCAAGGAATCATCATGTGCTAGATTTTTTTCACAGATACCAGCAATTGCTTCACAAATACAATGATGGAATCCACAACAAAAGGTACTTGACAGATTGATGTGCTTGAGGAAATCTTCTGCAACAAGATCATCCAGAAAACATTTCTGACAAATTTGGGGCAGATCAGATCAGCTCTGAAGAGTCTTAAGGTTGTATGGAGAGCTTATGATAAAATCAGTGTTTTTATCATCTCTCTTTTCTCATCTATCCACTGTCAATTTTGAACACTTATTTCACACATAAAAAATATAATAACAAAATTTTCACAAATTGATCTGGCCAATAACTAATCTAATAAATATATTGGGTATTCATCACAAAATGTTATGGGCTGAAACTTCAACTTAAAAGTCTCCTATAATTTATCTATAATAGATTATAATAAATTAATTAATCTATTGATCACCATTATTTTGGTTCTATGTTACTTTGCATTACTAGTGATGATGATTCAAATTTTTTTTCTTCTAGACATAGTAATTTTGTTGTGATCAATTTTATTTTTTCAAAAGATAAAATTTTGTGAATTTCATTATATGTCATTTTGTTTCATTAATATTTTTTTACATTCTTGATTTGGTAGGCAAAATGTCAACGAAAGTCAAATTCATTAAATAAGTTCACAACAACGTATAAATAGACCAAAAAAAAAAAAAAAAAATAAAAAAATAAAATAAAAAACTGAAGAAAAATTGAAAAAAAAAAAATTAAAAAAAAAATTAATAAAAAAAATTTTGAAAAAAAAAGAAAAAA